>ERZ827452.122-NODE-122-length-116485-cov-6.884282_pt1 | contig 116485 bp, 155 predicted proteins | sample MGYA00519866_ERZ827452 | MGnify/ENA primary metagenome ERZ827452 (study PRJEB31778, sample SAMEA3449307) | human gut metagenome | biome: human gut; feature: human-associated habitat; material: faeces | place: United Kingdom | collected 2010/2012 ... | reverse complement strand
CGGGAATCAGAGCGGAAGTTAAAATGTAAAAGTTTTAACACGCGCAACGCATAGATAACATAAACATAGGAGGTTGGCTCGGTTGAGTAAACTAGAAGAATTTTGGGAAGATATATATAAAAAATATATTAATGAAAAATGTTCATTAATGAGTTTGGCAAAAGAATATCATTGTGATAGACAAACTATCCGTAATTTATTAAAATCTCACAACATTGAAATTAGAGACGTAAAGCATCAAAATAAAAAAGACATTCCAAAAGAAACACAAGAAAAAGTAATTTATAATTATACAGTTTTAAAAAAGGGACTTATTCCTAGCGGAAAACCCTTTGGCCTTAGTCAGAGAATGGTAAAAACTATTCTTCAAGAAAATGGCATTTATATTCGTAATTATATAGAATCGAAAGATAATTCAAGAAAATATTCTATCGACGACAATTATTTTAAAACACAATCTCATAATATGGCATATATATTAGGACTATTAGCTGCGGATGGAAGCGTTTCTTCTAAAGAAAACGGTGTTTTTATTCAGTTGAAAGCTGACGATAAAAAAATTCTTGAAGACATAAATAAAGAGTTAAAAAATACTCATCCAATTAAAGTATACTCTTGTATAAAAGAAGAAAGAAAAGAAGAGATAGCAAAGCTTTCTTTTTGGAGTTCTACAATAAAAAAAGATTTAGCTCATTATGGAATTGTTCCAAATAAAACTTTTATCTTAAAACCGCCAGAACTTCTCCTTCCTGAGTACTGTATATCCTACATTAGGGGGTATTTTGATGGAGACGGCTGTATTTTTTTAAATAATTATACTCCTGGTTTTTCTATTGGTGGAGCTTCTAAAAATCTTATACAATGGATAAGAAATTTTTTAAGTATTCAGTACAATATACAAACAATTTTAAGAACACTAAAAGGAAAGTTGTCCGAAAATAGAGATTGGTATGAAATTACTTATTATGGAGATAGAGCCAGACAAATTTTTAATATTTTATATGTAAAAGATTCCCTATATATGGAAAGAAAGTATAAAAAATTCTTATCTCTTATGAAATAATTATCCAAGAGACTGAATTACCTTTGGTAAGGTAAAAAAGATATGCTGAACTTATACGAAATGAAGTATAAGAAGTAGAAGATAAAAAGCTTCTACGATAACAAAATTGACTCTACGATCTTTGTGAACAATTTATCTGTCAACAAAATGGTGTCACAAAACTCGGTGATGTTTCTTATGGCGCGGCATATAGTCAGTTATCTAAAGAATTTGAATCTTCTATTAGAAAGATTACTATGATGGGGTATGGATTAATTATGACCTGTCATTTAAAGGAGTCTTATGATGAGGAAGGAAAACTATTAAGCGCAAAGCCTGATCTTAATAATCGTTGTTTAAAGATCGTCAATGGCCTTGTTGATCTTATTGCAGTTATCACGCAAACATGGAATGAAAAAGGAGAAAGTGAGCGTTGGATTCAGACACGCGCGACTCCTACTATTTCAGCCGGTACTCGTTTTAGATTTCTTGAACCCCGCATTCCTTTTGGTTTCCATGAACTAGAGAGTGCACTAGCAAAAGCTATTGATGAGGAAGAGAAGCACGGTGCGAAAGTCGTAGATGAAGCTCCTATTATTCAAACGGAAAAGATAGATTTCGAGAAAACGATGTCAGAAGCTCGTGAACTTTGGATTTCAAAAGTAAATGCTGCGCAAACAGACGAAGAAAAAGAAGCGGTTGTTCGTGCAATGTCGAAAAAGGTTGAGCTAGTCTTTGGCAGAAAAATTAAACTATCGGAAGTTACTGAAGATCAAGCTGACTTGTTAGCTTTAGTCTTGATGGATTTGAAAACATTATAATCTGGCATTTCAAGACTTTAAAAAAGAATATGTAAAGCGGTTTGAGGTGTAGATAGGTTCTACACCTCAAATTTGCTATTTTCTCCAAAATATGGTATAATTATTTTATAGAAAGGAGTGAGAATATGGCTCCACATATTGTAATGTGTCGTTTCTGTAAAGAAAGATTTGATGCAAAAAAAGATAGAGAGAATATTGATTGGGTTCAAAAGTCGAAAGGTTGGTATTATCATACAAGTTGTTATCAAAAAATGAGGTCAGAAAAAGATTCAACAAATGATATATGGAAAGACCGCATTTATGATTTCATCGCGCATGACCTCAAAGTTTCATATAACTATTTCTTATGTGAACAACAGCTAATCAATTTTGTAGAAAAAGATAGGATTGGAACTTATAAAGGGATTTATTTCGCGCTCAAATACTTTTATGAAATTAAACATGGAGATTGGAATAAAGGAAATGGTGGGTTGGGTATTATTCCCTATATCTATAAAGACTCAACTGATTATTGGGTTGCACGCGAAGAAAGAGAAAAAGGAATTTTAGCTGGAATTGAACAGCAGTTAAAAGAAAAAGAAGTCTCTCCTGTTATAAAAGTTAAAAAGAGAAAATCCGAAAAAGAAAAAAGTAAGTGGAATTTGGAGGATATTTAATGACTGACAAAAATACAATAATTCAGATTTTTGGAAGCTTGATGAAAACTCCAAAACTTTTGAGCCAAGTTGATAAGTATAGTATTACACCAAGTGACTTTGAAACAAGATTTGAGAAGTTCATTTTTGTCGCAATCGATAATTTATATCGAAATGGCGCTGAAAGGATAAATCCAGTTGATGTTTCAAATTTTTTAGAGACAAATGCTTCTGGAAAAGTTATTTTTGAACAGAATAATGGTATTGAGTATTTACAGGATTGCGAGTTTTTGTCCGATGAAAATAACTTTCAATATTATTACACAAAATTAAAGAAATTTAACCTGCTGCGCGATCTTCAAAAAATGGGAATTGATACTTCTGAATTTTATGTTGAAGATTTAACACGACCACGCGCCTTCGATGTAAATAAGAAATTTGAAGAACTAACAATTAAAGATGTAGTTGATGCAACAAAGAAAAAACTTTTGAAAGTTGAAAAGGATTACATTCAAGACTCAAATGTTCAAAGCTGGGATTTGGCAGATGAAATTGATGATGTTATCGATGAATTTGGTGCGGAAGAAAATATTGGACTTCCAATTAATGGAAACATTCTGTCTCCAATTTTAAACGGCGCTGAACTGGGCGCGCTGACTATCCGCAGTGGATCAAGTGGTTTGGGCAAGACGAGGGTAGCTGTAGCCGACTGCGCTAAATTAGCGTTTCCTTTTTACTTCGACTTGGAAAGTCAAAAATGGGTCAAGAGCGGTTCAAGCGAACCAACTCTCTTTATTATGACAGAGCAGAAGCCAGATCAAATTATTAAAATGTTTTTAGCTTATTTGAGTGGAATAAATGAAACAAAATTTCGTTTCAACGATTTGACAGATGAAGAAAGAAAAAGAATTGAAATTGCAAAAAAAATCATCAAAGATTTTAACAATGTAAAATTGATGAGAATACCTGATCCGTCAATCGAACAGTTAAAGTTAGCCGTTAGAGAAGAAGTTATTATGTCTCAAAGAAAGTATATATTCTTTGATTATATTTTTGTCTCACCAGCTTTATTAGAAGAATTTCGAGGACATGGCCTTCGTAACGATGAGTGCCTACTTTTAATGGCGACTGCGCTAAAAGACTTGGCAATCGAACAAAACGTCTCAATTTTTACTTCAACACAGGTAAATGCACGAGCTGACGATAATACAGAAATCAGAAATGAATCTTCATTAGCTGGTGGCCGTTCGACTATTAATAAGGCTGATAATGGTATGATTATGGCGCGACCCACAAAAGATGAAATTGATATTCTTACGAAAGATGGTACATTATCTGGAGTGACTATACCAAATATTGTAATAGACATTTTCAAAGTTCGCTCTGGTAATTGGAACCAAGTTAGAGTTTGGCGTTATTTTGATTTAGGCACACTTCGTATTAAAGATTTATTTGTAACGGATTCACGCCTTATGCCAATTCAAAATCTTAATCTATATAGTTATGATTGGGAAATTACAAAAGAGGAAGAAGAATATTTGAATAAAATAAATAAGAAAGGATAATAATGGATTATAAACAAATAATCGAAGAACTTTCTTGTGAGCAAGTAGAAAAAATTTTGGACAAATTAGACGTGCCGTGGGTTGATAAAGGAGAATATTTACTTTGTAAAACAGCTTGCCATAATATTGATTTAGAAGAAGCATCTTGGAAATTATATTATTATAAAAATACTCATTATTTTTATTGTTATACAAGTTGTGCAAGTATGAGTATTTTTAGATTTCTTGAACATTATTATGAGACTCGCGCAATTCCTTATGACTGGCATGAAGATGTTCTTAATTTTGTTATTAGCTATAATGAAAATTATTTTAAAGAAAATAGTAATCTTGTTGTAAAGTATACTTCTCAAAGAGAAAAATTTGAACAGAAAAAAAATAGGCGTCAGCTCCCAATATATCCGAATGGAATCATCAACGCTTTTGTGAAACGGTATCCAGTCGAATGGATTCAAGAAGGAATTAATGTTAAAGCAATGGAAAAGTATCATATTCGTTTTTCAGAAGTCCAAAACAAAATTATTATTCCTCATTATAATGTAAATGGTGAATTAGTTGGAATTAGAGGGCGCGCGCTTGATAAATGGGAAATTGAGAATATTGGAAAATATTTACCAGTCCAAGTTGAAGGTAAGTGGTATTCTCATCCATTGAGCCTGAATCTTTATGGGCTTTTTGAAAATAAAGAGAACATTAAGAAATATGGTATTTGTTATGTATATGAAGCGGAAAAAAGTATACTTTTGTCTGAATCATTTTCATTTCCTAATTGCGGAGTAGCAGTCTGCGGCAGCCAATTTAATAAATATCAAGTTGACTTACTTCTTAGGTATTGTCAACCAAAGGAAATTGTACTCTGTTTTGACAATGAAGAAAAAGAAAAAGAAGATAAATATTTTAATAAGCTAATGGGAATTTGTAAGAAGTATAATAATTATTGTAATTTCTCATTTATTTATGATAGAAAAAATTTAACAAAGAAGAAAGATAGTCCTGTTGATAGAGGAGAAGAAATCTTTCGAGAATTAGTAAAGGAAAGAGTAAAGGTGAAGTAAAAAAGTGAAGTATAAGCTAGTAAATGAAAAAATTACAGAAGATTATGGACGAAATCTACTTCGCACGCGAGGTATTGAAAATATTGATCTATTTCTACATCCAGATCCAACTTGCCTTCAATCATGGGAAGATTTAGATAATATTAGTAAAAGCGCAGTAATGATTTTGGATAAAATCAAAGAGGATAAACAATGGGCGATTATTGCAGATTGTGATACTGATGGCGCTTGTTCTTTTGCAATTATCTATCAATATCTAAAAAGACTAAATCCAGAGAAAGAAATTAAATTTTTTATTCACACAGGAAAGCAACATGGTTTTTCTGATATGATGGATAACTTGATGGATACGGATTGGGGACTAATAATCGCGCCGGACTCAGCTACCAATGACGGCCAATATATTGAACAATTTAATTGTCCAGTTTTAATTTTAGATCACCACTTAAAAGAAGAAAGTTCAAAGATCCCTCTTAATATGTTCTTTGTAAATAACCAAGAGTCTCAATTTTATAAGAATAAAGATTTGTGTGGTGCAGGTGTAACTTGGCAATTTTGTAGAGCTTTAGATTATTATAGTCAAAACGATTGGGCAAAAGATTATATTGATTTATGTGCATTAGCAGAAATTGGTGATATGATGAGTGTTTTGAATTATGAAAATCAGTATCTAATTCAAACTGGTCTTCACAATATAAAAAATACGATGTTTAAAGTTCTATTAGATAAACAAGACTATTCAATGGGTGGAAAGATTAACCCAACTACTATTGCATTTTATATTGTTCCACTCATTAATGCAATGATTAGAGTCGGCTCACAAGAAGAAAAGGAAAGATTGTACCGAGCTTTTGTAGAGCCAAATGTAATGGTAGACTGTCATAAACGTGGCGCGAAAGGTACTAAAGAGCGGCTTTGCGTAGAGAGCGCGCGTGAATGCACGAATGCAAAAGCAAAGCAAGATAGAGAAAAAGAAAAAATTGTTGAATCTTTGGAGATGAAAATTTTTAAACAAGATTTATTGGAAAATCAGATTCTTTTTGTTCCACTCGATGACGATGATGATTTTCCACCAGAACTCAACGGATTGTGCTCGATGGTCTTAACTTCTAAATATCATAAGCCAACAATTATTGCAAGAGAAAATAGTGACGGCTTTTTTAGAGGAAGCGCGAGAGCAATGAGTAATACAGAATTAACTTCGTTTAAGAAGTATTTGGAAAGCACTGGTTTGTTTGAATATACTTTGGGCCACGATCAAGCATTTGGTATTAGTATAGAGAACTCAAACCTTGAAAAGCTCTATGGAGTCTCAAATGAAGAACTCTCCAAAATTGATTTTGGAGAAAATATTTATGACGTAAATTTTATAGTCGGTGCCAACGACAGAAATCTTTCTTTTTTAATTGCTGATTTAAGTCAATATGAAGATTATTGTGGACAACAAAATCCAGAGCCACAAATTTGTGTTACCAATATTTTAATTTCTTCAAATGAAGTTTCAGTTATTGGAAAGAACAAAGATACTATAAGAATTGAAAAGAATGGGATTACATATATAAAATTCCACGCAAAAGAATTAATTCAATCTTTACAAGAATATGATAAGATGAACTTAACAATTATTGGTAGACCGAATCTTAATGATTGGCTTGGACATCTTACCCCGCAGTTATTAATTACAGATATGGAGATTGAAGATGCAAGATTTTCCTTCTAACATTTATATTATTCCTACAGAAACCGGGGAAATCAGTAAAAGTTTGTTTTGAACAAGAATTAATATCAGAAAAAGAAGCAGTTGAAAAGTTTATTTCTCTTATAAATAAAAAAGCAATGAACGAATTAGAAAAAGAAGAAAAAGTTGAAAAGTTTACTTTTCTTATAGATAAAGTAAAAGCGATGAATGAACCAGAAAATTTAAAAATAATTTTTGAAGGCGGTTTAAAAAGATAAGAATTAATAAGAGGTATTTTATGGTTTATATGGGTTCTAAAGAAAGATTAGCAAAATATATTATCCCAATTCTTCAAAAAGCTATAGATGAAAATAATTGTGATACGTATATTGAATGTTTTGTAGGCGGAGCAAATATCATCAATAAAATAAAATGTAAAAATCGTTTTGGATATGACAGAAGTGATACTTTAATTGCTCTATTAAAACAAGCGCAAGATGATTTTAGTAAAATTAAAGAGGATGGAAATTTAGAAGACTGGAACAAAGGGAAAAATTATGTTAAAAATGGAATAATGCCAAATGATATGACTTTAGCTGACATTGGGGCAATAGAATTTTTTAGAAGTTATGGTGCTGGAGGTTTCCCTCGAGGTTTTGTTAAGGACTATCAAAATAGGAATCCTTACAAAGAAAGAAGAGCCAATTTGGAGAAACAATCGAAAAGCTTAAAAGGTATAAAATTTAATTGCCAAAATTATTGGGAATTAAAACCATGCTCAAATGCAGTTATTTATCTTGATCCTCCGTATCAAGGAACAAAAATTTATGGCTATGCTAGTCAAGAAAAAATGGATTATGATTTCTTTTAGAATTGGGTAAGAAAAATTAGTAAGAGTAATTATGTTTTTATTTCTGAACAAAAAGCACCAGAAGATTTTGAAGTTCTTTGGGAGAAAGAAATTTCCAGACAAGTTACAATAAAAAATGATTTTAAAGCAACTGAAAAATTATTTAAATTAAAAGAAAATTAATATTGTTTTCTTTAGAATACTATGATATAATATTATTAGAAAAAAGAAAGAGGTGATGCAAATGAAAACTACTTTGAATTATCCAGGTAGTTTACATTAGTTCAAAATCATACTGATAATTCTAATGGAAGACTTCGAGATTGCATCATTAAAATTGAAAATTTAATTGATTACGCGATTGAATTAGGACATGAAGTTGTTGCACTAACTGATCATGAAACAATTAGTGGAGCAGTTAAAGCTGAAGAATATTATCGAAAAATAAAAAAAGATAATCCTAATTTTAAATTAATTCAAGGAAATGAAATTTATTTATGTCGTAATGGTTTAAATGCCTCAAATTTTAAAGCTGGACAAGATAAATATTATCACTTTATTCTTTTGGCAAAAGATGCGATTGGGCATGAACAAATCCGAGAATTATCAACTCGCGCGTGGCTTCGTAGTTATCTAGCAAGAGGTATGCGAAGAGTTCCTACTTATTATAATGATTTATTTGAGGTAATTGGAAAAAATCCAGGACACGTTATTGGTTCGACAGCTTGCCTCGGTGGTGTCTTGGCTACACAGCTTCTTAAAGAAAAAACAGATGAAACTCTTAATCCTAAAATTTATAACTGGATTAGGCAAATAAATGATTTATTTGGAACTGGTAATTTCTTTTTTGAAATGCAACCAAGTTATAACAAAGAACAAATTTATGTAAATCAGCGACTTTTTGAGCTTTCAGAAGAATTAGCCATTCCTTATATTATTACAACAGATAGTCATTATTTAAAAAAAGAAGATAGAATAGTTCATAAAGCCTATCTTAATGCACAAAATGGTGATAGAGAGGTAGATGACTTTTATGCTACTACCTATATGATGAATACGGAAGAACTTGAAAGTTATTTTAGTTACTTTTCTGCTGAGCAGCTAAAAAAAGCTTATCAAAACATTCTTAAAATTAAAGAATCTTGTCAAGATTTTACACTTTTAAAACCATTGAGAATCCCAGAATTGATGTGGTATCAATACTCCCAAGAAGAAGAAGAATATTTTTTTTATAAAGAAAAAATTCCTTATCTAGAAACTTTTTACAATTCAGATTACTTTGGAGACAGACGTTTGGTTTGGGCAATTATTGATGGCATAAAAAATAGAAGAGGACTTCAAACAGAAGAAGCTTATAAGGAGATTGATGTATGTCTGGATGACACATGGCGTTCGTCTATCAAAAATAAAGCACATTGGTCTGCCTATTATTTAAATCTTCAAAAAAATATAGACTTGTGTTGGGAAGCTGGATCTCTAGTTGGCCCAGGCCGTGGTTCAGGCGCTGGCTTTATCTTGCTTTATGTGCTTGGTATTACTCAAATAAATCCTCTTCTGGAAGAAACACAAGTTTTTCATTGGAGGTTTTTGAATCCGGAGCGTGCATCAGTATTGGATTGTGATACGGATATTGAAGGTAGTAGACGTGCGCAAGTCCTACAAAAATTTCGCGATTTTTATGGAGAAGATAGAGTTTCCAACGTTGCTACTTTTAAAACGGAAAAATCTAAATCTGCAATTTTAACGGCTTGTCGTGGATTAAAAATTGATGTTGATATTGCTTCTTATTTAGCAAGTCTAATTCCATCTGACCGCGGGCAGCTACGTTCATTGTCACAATGTATGAATGGTGACGAAGATAAAGGGTTTAAACCCATAAAGCAGTTTGTCTTTGAAATGACAGAAAATTATCCTGAGGTCTGGAATGTTGCTTCAAAAATTGAAGGGTTGATATGTGGTATCGGCGTGCATGCTGGTGGTGTAATTTTTGTTGATGAATCTTTTACAAAATCTACTGCTTTGATGCGTGCGCCAGATGGCACGATTATTACTGCTTTTGAACTACACGATTGCGAAAAATGTAGTTTAATTAAAATCGACATGCTGTCAATCGAAGCTCTTGACAAAATTCATAATGAACTAGATTTGCTTGTTGAATATAATTATATTAAGCCAGAAAAGACTTTGAAAGAAACTTACGAAAAAGTTATTGGAATTTATAATCTGGAAAGAACGACGCCAGAAATGTGGAAAATGGTTTGGGAACACAAAATTTCCAGTCTATTCCAAATGGAAAAACAAAGTGGTATCAATGGCATAGCATTAACTCATCCAAAAAGCGTAAAAGAATTAGCTGTTTTAAACTCAGTTATACGTCTTATGGCACCAGAAAAAGGCGCAGAACAACCACTTGATATGTGGGCCAGGTATCGTTCTAATATCGACGATTGGAAAAAAGAGATGATTCTTTACGGCTTAAGTCAAGACAATATCGATTGGCTAATGTCTCACGGAGCAATTACTGATGGTATTTGTGAAAGTCAAGAAGGAATGATGCAACTTTTACAAGAAGAACGTCTTGGTGGTAACGATTTAACTTTTGCGGACAAATGTAGAAAAGCTATTGCAAAGAAGGTTGGTAAACTTTTTGATGAGTGCGAGAAAACTTATTTTGAAAATGCTCAAGAGAAAAAATGCGACATGAAACTTGTTCATTATGTATGGGACATACTTTTAAGAGTCCAGAGAGGATATAGTTTTTGCCGCGCACACACACTTTCGTATTCACTTGTCGCTTTACAAGAAATGAATTTAGCTTATCGTTTCCCAATTATTTTTTGGAATTGTGCTTGTCTAATTAGCGATAGCGGTGGTAACGAAACTGAAGATAACGAAGAAAATTTTGCTGTTGAAAATGAAATGGAAGAATTTAATTCTACTGCTGAATCTTTCACTAACGATGATAGTGATGATGAAGATGAAGATGAAGAAGAAGGCATAGCTGAAAAGAAAAAGAAAAAGAAAAAGAAACAAAAAACAACTAATTATGGAAAAATTAGTACGGCAATCGGAAAAATGAAAATGGCTAATATTGAAGTCACTTCTCCAGATATTAATAAGTCAACATATACTTTTTCCCCAGATGTTGAAAATAATATTATTCGTTTTGGTATGAATGGCATTACAAAAATCGGTGAAGACCTCGTAAAAAATATTATTACAAACCGTCCTTACTCCTCCATTCAAGATTTTCTTTCAAAAGTAAAAATCAACAAAACACAAATGATAAACCTAATTAAATGCGGTGCTTTTGATTCTTTTGGAAAAAGAGAAGATATTATGGAAGATTATGTAAATTTAATTAGTGACACAAAATCTGTTCTAAATCTTAGAAATATGCAAATGCTAATTAACTTCAATTTAATTCCAGATGATTTTGATATGGTTCGCCGCGTCTTTAATTTCAATAAGTATTTAAAAAAGTTCAAAGTTGATAATGTATTTCTTATCGATAATATTGCAATGAATTTTATTGATAAAAATTTCAACATTGATAATCTCCAAGAGGACAACCGTTCTGAGTCTGGTTTTGCAATTCTCCAAACTAAATGGAAAAAGATTTATGATAGTTATATGAATAAAATTCGCCCATATATTAAAGACCACAACAAAGAGTTGCTTGATGCAGTAAATAATCGATTGACAGCAGAGGTTCGTGAAAAGTATACTCTTGGTTCTATTAGCAAATGGGAAATGGATTCTGTTTCATGTTATTTTCATGAACACGAACTAAAAAATGTCGATTATAGCTATTATGGCTTTTCAAATTATTTTGAACTTCCAGAGAATCCAGAGGTCGATACAGTCCTAAATATTCGTGGAAAGAAAATTCCTCTCTTTAAAATCCATCGAATTTGTGGTACAGTTTTGGATAGAGACAAACTAAAGAAAACAATTACTTTACTTACAAGAGAAGGAGTTGTAACGGTTAGGATTTTTGGAGATGTCTTTAACCATTATGACAGACAAATTTCTGAACGTGGCGCGGATGGTAAGAAGCATGTCGTTCAGAAGAGTTTCTTTTCAAGAGGTAATAAAATTATTGTAACGGGTATTAAAAGAGAAGATTCTTTCCAAGGCAAAAAATATAAGTCAACTCCATATCATTTAGTAGAGTTGATTAAAGATATTAAAAGTGACGGGACTCTTATAACAGAAGAACGGTTGGAGGTTGATTAAATGGGAACGATAGGGGTTTTTGATTATGATTTTTTTACGTATCCAAATGTCGTTCCTAATCTAGAGTGCGCGAAGCTTCTGGGATTTTACCGAAAGAAAAGAGAGATTGCTGTTCTGGCCCCTAAATTTGAGCCAGAACACTTTTCTCAATTTTTCATACGAAAGGAATATGATGATGGTATCTATCCAAGAGAATGGTTTAAAGATGGAATAGTATACGGTGGCAGAGCCTTTACCAAAAATCAATATCAACCATTGTCTTTAGAAATAGAGCATACTGATCCAGACTTCTCATCTTATTCAAGTTATATTGATAAATTTAATACTTATTTTAATAAGCTAACTCAAGATAGAGACAAGCTTGCAATACAAAGACTGTTGAAGTCGCGCCATCTACGTTTATCCTTAGACGAAAAAACTATTGATCCTTTTTGGCTTAATAAAAAGATTGAAGATAATAACACGCCAGGTTTTATTTTCCATGATTATAATTTAGGCAAAATAGAAGGAGCCTTTAATTGGGTTAAAAAAAGAGCTTTTAGTCGTTATACGAAAAATGAAAAAGAAAAACCTTATAAAATAGGAACGAAATATCCAATTATAACTTCAAGTGAAGAAGATTTTTTTAATTGGTTATCACTTCCGGGAATAAGTGATTTCTCTTATGTCCAATTTAATGGTTTTTTGTCAAAAGAAGGTCTTGAAAAAATTGATAGCTTCACTCCATCTAATAAAGATAGGATTATTTATAATCCAGTCTATGGTTGTTCATCGGAGAACGATTTTCTCAAAAATAAATTATTAGAATTTTATGAACAAGTTTTATTTTTGCGAAGAAACTCAAAAGAAATTTCTCTTATATATGAAGAAAAAAATATTCAATCAGAAGATTTAGAAAAGTTTATAAATTTTCTTAATTTATATCTCCATCTTGGTGCTCATAAAGTAAAAGGCGAAACATATACTTTGACTTCTTATATTAAAATATTAAAGAAAAGGGGAGTCCTTCCATTGAGAGGAATTGATGAAAATTTCTTACGCCGATACTACCAAAAAGTAAGAGAAGTAAATTATGAATGTTTTAAATTATTCTACGAAAGAGAGGCTTAATATGACAAATCTAGAAATTAAAGAAAAGATTGATATAAATAACAAAATTATCGAAGATATTATGAACCCAGGTAAATTTGTTCTTAATAATACGGTATATGAACTTCTTCAAGAAAATAGAAAGCTACAAAATGCCTGTAAGCATCATTTTGTAAATGGCTATTGTGAATATTGTTATTTGGAGGAAACTCTATGAATATAGTTCTTTATACTACTCATTGTCCTAAATGCAAAGTTCTAGAACAGAAGTTAAAAGATAAGAAAATAGAATATTGTATTTGTGAAGATATTGATAAGATGGCGCGACTTGGCATTGAAAATGTTCCTGTTCTTGGAATTAATGAAAATTTAATTGACTTTGGGCGCGCGATTAGATGGGTTAATTCTTTGGAGGAATAAAATGGCGACAATAAATATTAAATTAAATAAAAATTTTACAACGCAGCTAAACAAGCTAATGACAAATTATGGTGAAGAATTTGCAAAAATTAACGGTCTTTCTGATGATCAATTAAATTTCACCGCTTTTATTGATAACTTTATTGATAGCCCCACAGTTGCGGATGCGTCTGTTGATGGTAATGCTAATGTTGGTCATAAAGATATTATTACAATGATAAATGAAATGCCAAAGGCGCATCAAAAACTTTTGGCTTTAAATAAGATCTATTATGAAATGAATAAAAAATATGGTTTTAAAGATGCCAATAAATGGCTTGAACTTGAATGGAGCAAAGCTCTTGGACTTCATGACGCTCATAGCGCCACGCTATTGCCTTATTGCTTTGCTTATGATTTAAAAGATTTAGCCGAAAAAGGTTTATTCTTTATTGAAAATTTTAATGCTAAGCCACCACAGCATCTTACCACTTTTGTTGATTTTGTAAAAGAGCATTGTTCTTTTTGTTGTAATCATTCTGCTGGTGCTGTAGCCTATCCAAACTTAATTCCTTATATGTATTACTTCTGGAAGAAGGACATCAAAAATAATTATTTGGGTCTAACAAAAGAAAATGGCGAGCAGTTTGCCCTACAACAAATTCAAAGATTAATTTATGCTTTAAATCAACCATTTTTAAGAAATTCTATTCAATCTGCCTTTACAAATGTAAACTTCTTCGATCATCCTTATTTTGAAGCTATTTTTGGTGGTGCACAATTTCCAGATGGTTCTTATATGATTGACGATGAAGAAGAAATTATTGAATTCCAGAAGCTTTTCCTGAAGGAAATGTCTCAAATTCGTTCCCAGAATGTTATGACTTTTCCCGTTAGTTCTATTTCACTTCTTGTGGACAAAAATAAGAATTTTGTAGATGAAAAATTTGCAAAAGAAGTTTGTGAAATTAACAGAAAATGGAATGATAATAACTGGTTTATCGACGATACTGTAACCAGTCTAAGTAGCTGCTGTAGACTTAAGAACAACTTTGAAGAACTTGGTTATATGAATAGTATTGGCGGCGCCGCACTAAAAGTTGGCTCTGTAAAAGTATCTACTATAAATCTTGCGAGAATTGCTTATGAATCCTCAAATGAGCAAGAATATCTAACAATTTTAAGAGATAGAATTGAAACCAATCTCAAGCTCTTAGATTGTCAACGTCATATTATCCAAAGGAATATCGAAAAAGGTCTTCTTCATAATTTTGACTGTAAATTAATTGAAATGAAATATCTCTATTCAAGTATCGGTATTCTTGGTCTTTTTGAAACAATGAAGAAATTTGGTTACACTTATCTTGATGAGTTCGGTAATACTTATTACAAAGATGAAGCTTATACTTTTGGTCAAAAAATCTTTAAGCTAATTCATAATGTAAAAGATGCCTTTATTGTAGACAAAGATTATCATATTAATCTAGAAGCAGTACCTGCTGAAAGTATGGCTGCACGTTTTCAACAAGCAGATGAAATTCTATATCCCGAATCCGTTGTAAAAGATTTACCTCTCTATGGCAATCAATGGATTCCTCTTGGTATTAAAACGACGCTTCAAGAAAGAGTAAAGATTGCAAGTGCTTTTAGTGAATATTGTTCTGGCGGGGATATTCTTCACATCAATGTAGACGCTCCTTTTGATTCATTTGATAAGGCTTGGAATATGCTAAAGTACGTTGCCCAAAAAGGTGTAAAATATTTTGCCTTTACTGGAAAGATTAACGCTTGTAAGAATAATCACGGTTTTTACGGTGAAGTTTGTCCAGAATGTGGTGAGCCAGTGGATACAACTTACAGTAGAATTGTTGGTTTCTATGTTCCAATCAGAACTTACTCCAAGCCAAGACTTGAAGAATGGAAAATGAGAGATTGGATGAGTCTATCTGAAAAAGGAGTAAACGCTTAAATGAACTCAAAAATTAATCAACTAACTGTTTCACGCGAGCAGGTCTTAAAAATTGCTGAATATGTGCGTGCGAGTGAACCAGAAACACAAATCAGCTTTGAATATATTGTTGGCTCTTTATTTCCCTTGGCTTTTAAAAGAATGGAAGAAGCTTTAGTAGAAGAACATACCAAAGGTTATCTTCAATATCAACAAGATAGAAAGGAGAAAAAGAAAAGAAAATGCAAGTAAAAGGAATTCTTGATGAAGACTTTGTAAATTTTCGTCTACCTTCAATGTATATTGCTTTTCCAAAATGTGACTTTAAATGCGACAAAGAATGCCAACAAAAAGTTTGTCAGAATAGCGCATTAACAAGTTCTCCAAATATTGACATCCCAATGGAAAGAATTATTGCTCGTTATAAGAATAATGAAATTTCTAAAGCAATAGTCTGTGCGGGGCTTGAACCTTTCGATACATTTGAAGTTTTAAAAAAGTTCTGTTATGAAGTAAGACGAGCCTATATAAAAGACCCCATTGTGATTTATACTGGGTATGAAAAAGAAGAAATTATTGATAAAGTAAACGAATTAGTTTTGGTTGCAAGTCCAAACTTAATTATTAAATATGGACGTTTTATTCCAAATCAAAAAGGATATGATAATTTACTTCTTGGTGTAAAATTAGCTAGTCCAAATCAATGGGCAGAGAGGTATGAATGATTAGAAAAATTGAAACACCACAAGCGCATGAAATCGAAAAGGCTCTAAAGGAAAACCAAGGTTATTGCCCGTGTCGTATTTATCGAAATCCAGATACTAAATGTATGTGTAAAGAGTTTCGAGAACAAGAAAAGGGAATTTGCCATTGCGGACTTTTTATAAAAGAATAATTTGTTTTCTTTCTAATTGTATGATATAATACAATTAGAAAGAAAGGGTGAGTAGATGACACATAAAGAGGAAAGAATGTTCAATATTGCAAGAGAAATTAGTTTATTATCTAATTTACACCGCGCGAGAGTCGGCGCAGTAGTTGTTACTGGAAATAGAATTTTATCAACTGCTTGCAACAGTCAAAAAACTCGCCCTCTTCAGGAACGATATAATACATATCGAAATTTTGATGATAATGTTGTTCCAATTCCTAAAGAGCATGCAGAAATAGCTGCCTTGTCTCCGCTGATTGGGAAAGAAATAGAGTGGAACAAAGTGTCTATTTTTACATATAGAGAATTAAAGAATGGCAAGCGTGCGTGTAGTCGTCCCTGTCCCGCGTGCAGCCAATTAATTAGAGATTTAGGAATTAAAAATGTTTATTATGTAGATGAAAATGGAAATTTTGTAAAAGAAAGATATATTTGAAAATTGAGAATTGCTACGTATCACAAATCATCAGCAACTAAGGAGAATAATAATGACTAAAATTAGAGTATTTCCTCATAACGAGAAAGGTAAGATAGAATTTACAAAAGAAGAACTTCAAAAACTGCTAAACGAAGTTTATAATGAAGGTAGGGCAGATAATTATTCTATTTATTATGGCTCTAACACAATACCTGTAGTAAGTTGTACTACTTCAGCTACTACAAATAAAGTATCAACTTCAATCGATAAAAATAATCTAACTATCAAAGAGTGTTGATGTAAAAGACTAAGGAGTATATATGAGACTTTATAAAGAAACAATCGAACAAATTTGTAGCACAGAAGAAGAAGCAAAAAATCTAATTGAAGAATATCGCACTCAAGCTCGTCAAAAAGGCTATACGATTGGCTCAGCAGGTTATACCTATAAGACAAAGAAAGCCAAAGGCGAGATTGTAGATAGTAGATATTTAACAAAAATCACCTGTATTTATAGTGATTTATGGGATGAATAAATGATTAATAGTGGACAAAGATTTGGAAGCTTACTAACTTTAAAGCCAGAAAGAACTCTTGAAGGAAAAAATGGCTGGCTTTGCCAATGTGATTGTGGAAATCTTAAAGTAATTAGAACTTATGATTTAGAGCATAAAAGATCTACTTCTTGCGGATTTAAGTGCCCACTTCGATACCTTCACTCAAAAAGTCAAATTGATGAAGCAGGAAATAGATATGGGAGATTAACAGTTTTATACAGGCTACCACCAAAGCAGAAAGGCAGAATTATTTGGCATTGTAAATGTGATTGCGGAAATGAAACAGATGTGCGAGGATCAGATTTACGAAGTAAAAAAGTCCTATCTTGCGGTTGTCTAAAAAGAGAAAAAAATAGTGAGCTTCAATTTAAAAATGAAATCGGCAATAGGTATGGAAAACTTACAGTAGTTTCTCTAATAACTAAGTCTCCAAAAGCAATTTGGAAATGTAAGTGCGATTGTGGCAATTATAAAGAAGTTCTAGGTATTCGTTTAAGAAACGGAAACGTAAAATCTTGTGGATGCTTATTATCTTGGCCTGAAGAAGAAATTAATCAATTTTTAAAATTTAAAAAAGTAAATTTTAAAAAACAATACACTTTTTCAGATTTATATGGAGACAATGATAAATTACGTTTTGACTTTGCTATCTTTAAAGGTGATAAACTAATGGGCTTAATTGAATACATGGGTGATCAACACTATAAAGCAATAGAGTATTGGGGAGGAGAAAAAAGTTTTTCTCTTAGACAAAAATACGATAAATTAAAAGAAGAATATTGTCAAAAAAATAAAATCCCTCTTCTTTTGTTAAATAAAGAAAAAGAAACTGATAAAGAGATAAGAGAATTTTTAAACAAAATTTTTGGTGAGCTATGGGAGGGCTTTGAACTTGAAGGTTAAAATCAAAGAAGAAAATAATTTTTCCAAAGAAGACGTTCAAAAGTTAAAAGAAAGTTTAAAACTATTTTCTGATGTAAGTGACGATAGTATGCAATTACTTTCGGTTTTGATTGAAACACCAGATGATACTTTTGAGGTACTCGCGCCAGGTATTCTTGATTCCTATTTGCGTTCTCTCAATACAACCAATTACCGAATGGTAATGGCTCAAACGCTTAATTCTACTGGAATCAAAGCTGATGACTTTGTTAATGAAATGCAAAAAGCAATCATGCAGATTGATACTTTAGAGTCTATTACAACCCCAAAGAAGACTTTTCTAAAGAAGATGTTACTTGGCCTAATAAATGTTGTCGAGGAAACAGAAGGTATTTCTAAAAGAGTTATTCAAATTCCTTTTGAAAAATGTCATCCAGACGCAAAAATGCCAAAGTACGCTCATGTTGGCGATAGCGGTATGGATGTTTTTGCACTTGATGATTATACAATCATGCCTGGTGAGACAAAACTAATTCCAACTGGTATCAAAATGCAAATTCCAGTAGGTTATGAGATTCAAGTTCGCGCAAAAAGTGGCCGCGCGCTCAAGACGAAGCTTAGAATTGCCAATCAACCAGGAAGCATTGACTCCTGTTTTAGGGGTGAGATTGCCGTCATTATGGAGAATATTGAGCCACCAATCAAAGATATTACTTATGATTTTGATGGCGAAGGCCGCCTGGCTATTACTTCTATCCTTCATGGCTCCCCTTATTACATTCAAAAAGGAGAGAAATTTGCACAACTAGTTCTAATGGAAGTTCCAAAAGCAAGTCTAGTTCAGGTTGAGAAAGTTGATGAAACTGACCGGAACGAAGGAGCATTTGGAAGTACTGGATTGAAGTAAATGGCAAGAATACAAATCGATGATATTAGAAAGGAATTAGAAAAAGATGGATGGAAATTAATCTCAACTGAATATCATAACTTAGATGAAAACTTAGAATTTCTGTGTGATGAAAATCATCACGTCTTCGCACCGTGGAAGAAAATACGTACTCGGCGCGAGTGTCCCGTTTGTAAGGCAAATCCTTATAAAGAGATGAAGATTGGCCATGTCCCAAAGAAAAAAGGAACATTTAGAGTTTTAGCTCTTGACCAAGCGACAAAAATTTCCGGCTTTAGTCTTCTCGATAATAAGAAATTAGTAAAATATGGTATTTATACTGCTCCAGAAATAAATGATGAAATTGAGCGTGATCACCAAATAAAACAATGGTTAATTTCAATGATTAATAATTGGGAAGTTGATTATGTTGCATTAGAAGGTATTCAATATCAAGAGAAGTTTGGTGTCACTACTTTTGAGACTCTGGCGCGACTTCAAGGAATTTTAATGGAAACTTTGTTTACACTTGATATTCCATACATGGTTTGTCCTACTAATACTTGGCGTCATCATTGTGGCGTAAAGGGGAGAACAAGATCTGACCGCAAGCAATCGATGAAAAATCTTGTAAAAGAATGGTTTGACATTTCTGTTACAGACGACTGCGCGGATGCTATAGGAATTGGAAAGTACGCATCAGAAACCGCTACTCCAAATATTGAAACATTTAATTGGGAATAGAAAAAGAGGTGCTATTGCACCTCTCTTCCTTTTAATATTTATTTATTTTTCTTTCAATTTTATCATGCCATTCTTGTAGAGTTTCTTGACATTCTTTCCACATACATTTGTCAACGGTATCAGAATCCATAGATTTTTGTTTTTCTGCTTCGTTTTCAAAAAGATGATGAAATTCAGTAAAATGTTGAAGTCGATATTGTGCATATTTAGCTATTTCATCAGCCAAATTTTTATCTGTTTCTTGTTCTTCTCTTATACAATAGGCATAATCAATCATCATCTCTGCATCTTTTAAATCATCATACATGCCTTTATATAAGGCTTTATACTTTTTCATATATATTACACCTCTCAGGCGAGTTTAGTTATTACTACATTTACATTAGAGAACGTGGCAGCGTCTCCTGTATTAGTAAAGACTAGGCTCGCTTTATTGTTTATAGCAGGACAAGAGGGTAATACTCTAATTAATCGAGTAAAATTAACTGTACGTATATCTGTAGTCGATGCTGACGTTTGAGTAGCAGTCGCGCCAGGTACAATAGAACCATTATTGTAAAGAGTTACTGTAACTGGGCCAGCAGCAGTACCAGATACAGCGCCAGTTCCATTAAAATTTACTTGATAGAAACCAGGTTTATTTAATACGAAAGTTGTAGAGCCAGCATTATGTGTAACAGTGCATCCAGTTAAAACATCATTAATTAAAAAAGGAATTGCTTGATTTACTGCTAAAGATTGAGATGTATTTGTATAACTATTTACCATTTTTATTACCTCCGATACGAGTTTGTACTCTCGGTAATTTTTTAACTATTGCAAGCACATCCATAAGGATTGTATGCTGTGTTGTTTGCTGATTGATAAGGGCTACAAGTAATATACGCTGGTTGAGGGAAAGGACGTAACGTACTAATTAATGTTGCGTTTTGAGTATGCTGAGAAAGTTGGAAATTAGCAGTTTGTAGTTCACGATCACGATCAGCTAATTTATCGCGTAAATCTTGCATTGTATTTGCGTTAATAAGCGCACGAGTTGCTTCGCCTTCGGCATGAATGGCTGTTGTAATTTCGCAAGTGTTCTTATAGGCATCAGAGCGAACGGAGTCAATGTTACGGTTCGTTTCACAGCAGCATTGTTGTTGAGCATATCTGTTTTCAGCTAAAGCGGATTGTGTAGCATAGAATCCATCTTTTACAGCAGACTGATTACCATAAAAACCATCTTTTAGACTATTATTTACGGCATAAAATCCATCACAAACACCATTAGTAATACCGCGGAGTTGACTATTAATATCTTGGTTATTGAAACCTTCGAACAAGTCAGAGCGTGTTAGAGCACCTTGCATTGTGGCATCATTGTTACGATTAAAACCATTTGCTCCAAACATCCACATCCATACGAGATAAATAAAAGGATTGTTCATCCAATCATTTCTATCATCATTGTCTCTTGTCAAAGCTAGAATATCGCCTGCGGATAAACCTTCGTTCATCATTTTACAGACCTCCTTAAAAATTAAAATATATTTAAAGATAGCTAAGCTATCTCATTTTTAATATAAAGTTAAGACCTTGTTCAATTTGTTCCTCAGGTATCCCTTTCGCACGAGCCTGATTTACAAGTTGAGCGAGGTTTTCTTTTGTTAATCCAGAAATTCCTTGTCTAAACTTTTCTGGATCAAGTGGAATATTATTGTTAATTTGTTGTCTGGGTTGCCCCATATTTTGTAGCATTGCTTGTAAAGGATTAAAGTTCATTATTTAGCTTACCTCCATTTCCTATCATTTTCTTCAAATTTTCTACTTCTTTTTCAAGGGCTTGGATTCTATCATTAGACGTACTTTCTGTTTTTGTTTCACAAGGTGTTAAATTATAAGCCAATAAGGTCGGTGCGCCATTTTGCATTGATTTGATATACATTAAACTTTCGTTTGGGCAAATTGCAACTGATATACCGCCGCCTACTGGGATATTAGCAATTTCCATTGAATTATTTATTATATATACGTTGCCTTGTGGTTGTGGAAAAAATTGTGTCCCTTGATAAGCGCTTGAACTATAAGGATAAGCCATTTTATTCACCTCTTTCTTTTCTTTCCAACTATAAGTAGCGATATTTTTATATAATAAAAAGAAAAAGACTGATTTTAGATAAGTTCTATGAACAAATCCAAAATCAGTCCTTTAATTTATTTATTTTTCACAAATGAAATTCATTAGTGAATGTAAATCATTTATTGATAACTTTAATGATTCCAATTCGTCTAAAGTAAAACTGTAATCGGGAAGTTCTACTTCTATTTCTACAAGTTCATGCAAAGCTTTTTTACATTCGTTTATTTTGGAAGGCTCAACCAAAATATCTGTTTTATCATCAGTTAAAATGAGATTTCCTTTTTCATCTCGTTGAGCATATTTTTCTGCGATTTTTTGTTGTTGTTCTTGAATAAATGTCTGTTCTTGCGCAGCTCTCTCGTAGATTTTATTCATCTTATAAGCTGTCTTAATAGGTGGCGCGCAGCCTTTAATTTGATCATATAAATTATAAAATAAAACCAAGTCTTTAATAGTAAGTTTCATTTTTTTCACCTCTTTTTTATATTATAACAAAAAATAATTGAAAAATCAAAATTACCAAGTGCCACCATCTAAAACAAAATTATCTATATCACCAGTTCTAATATCAATTTTTGAAATTCGGTCATTAGTTACAAAATATAAAACATGACGATCTGATGTCTGGCCGACGGCTAAAACAGTATCAGTTCCATTGTTTGGAAGCTCTTCAAAATCGTGATAATTAATTCCAAGATGATTGCTTCTTGGAGAAATAGTCGGAGTTATATTATATACGACAACACTTTTTGAATAAGATTTTTTTACATTTGTAATTACTAAACCATTCTCAAAAACAAATGTTACTTGAGTACAAAGGTAAAGGCGCCAATATTCAAAAGAATTAGTCATTTTGTTTGCCGGAGTAAAAGAATGACTTTTTGATTGTCCATCTGTAGAAGGAACTTGATTCCAGTCTGTTTTATTGTCTGTATAATATAATTTATCTTCATCAGACTCTCCAGGATAGTTTACATCACTATTTCTTTGTAAAATAAACCAGCTACCGGAATCGTTAATATTTTCTTTTTCTACTCCTATATCGGGGCAACTATAAGATAAGCTACAAATGCTTGCATTGTCTTTAGAATTATAAGATGCTGTTAAAAAACTAATGGGAACTGATATATGTCTTAAGCGCTTTAGTGCAATTACATCATTTGTACTTTTCTTTTTATAGTTTTCAATAGTAGATTGACCAGTAGGAGATGTTAAAATAATTCTAAAATAGCAGTTATTATTATCAGCTATTTCACCGACCATTCTTGTTATTTCAGATGAAGATGCCCAATCTATCCTTACTGGATTACCTCGGCTATAACCATTTGAATAATTAATAGATCCAACCTTATAGTCAACCCAAGAATCGGGGTCTCCTCTCGAAATTTGAACTCTATAAGAAAGATTTGTACTATTATAAATAGATATTTCTGGTCTAAATCTTAACTCCAAATTTTCAATTAAAGAATCTGTATCCGGAGCAATTTCACAAAAAGTATTTGATGAATCTAGATAACCCAAACTTGATTCAGTAAATGAAGCAGTTATTGGCTCTATAAAGTTTATTTTTGCTTTATGAGAAGACTCAAATATTATGCTGCGTCCAAATAAGTTTGTAATAGTTACTCTAAGAGGTAATTCATAATTGGTGTCTTTATCTGTAAAATATGACCAATATTTATTCCAAAAAGTATCATCTAGTATTTCTGATCTTTTAAGGTATGTTGTGCCTGAAACGTCACCTACGTCTGCCTCAATTTTGATAATACCACCTGTCCCAACAATTATTTTTCTATCGTTTAATATTAGAGATGTCTCCCAATAATTTTTATTAGAACTATTATCTATTGTTAAACAATAATTTTTTTCAATATCATCTAATGAAGATGAGCCAGATGAGTTAGAAATACTAACTTCCCAAGCGGTGACTTCATCAGTAAAAGGTTTTACAGAACATATTGTATCACAAACTCCAGTTAAAATTGGACATTGTTTTAAACTTTTTATAAAACCGCAAGCTGTTTCCAGTCCTTCTCCACCTAAAGTTATATTTAATCTATAATCCTGTCCTGGGGTTAATGATTGACTTGTTCTAAAATCAAAATACATCATTGTTCCATCAGAAGAAATTCCTTTTCCTAAAAAGGTTGCATTTAACTTAGAAGATGTATTATTTGATGGATAATAAAGACAAGACTGAGAACCGTTATAAAGCCCAGAATCATAAGAAAATCTAAATCGAACATCTTTCCAAAAATAATTATCAAGACCGATCGAAGTATTTGAATGGTTATTTATTGTTCCCTTGTCAGAAGGCGCGGGAGCAATAGTTAAGAATTTACTATCATTTGTAGTTTTTAAGTATCCTAATGTTGTAGTATCCAACCCATCATTAAAAGAGACTCCAAGCCAATAATCAAAACCAAGCCCCATAAAACTAAAAAGATTTAGATTATTAATGCCAAAAGCACCATTTGTTAATCTTGTTGAATAAATTGTTCCAGAGTTAATGTTAAAATCATTTTCTCCACTTGGTGCAGCATTTGAATTAAAAGCTCTTCTTTTTAAGTAGATACTTAAAGTACCAGTTGTTTTATTTGATAAAGTTCCGCTTATATTTAAATACCAGGCATTTACCAAATTAGATCGGGAACCTGGATAAACTGAATTTCCAGAGACAGAAATCGGACTGGGACAAGTAATATAAATTGAACTAAAATTAGGCAAGGGATTTTGAGTTATTTTTGCACTTGAATATGAAGAGCTATATTCAAGACCATCCCAAGTCCAAAAATAGTAGGTTGTATTAAAATCAAAATAAGACGATGAAGAATATTGAGTAATACTTTCTTTATTTATTGTTTTAGAATACCACAAAGTAGCGGTTTGACCAGAGTTATTTGCGTTTCCTGCATATGCTTCAATGTGATGATCAGAAGAATAATGCGAAACAGTTTTACTATATGAAGAAGGGGCGTCTGGTAAATAATTAACGCTTAAAGTTGTTCCAGATATTGCTAATCCAGAAGAGTAACTTGACTGCGTGCCAACCGATTGAACTCCAACTCTCACTTTATAACCACGACTTAAATTACTGGCAGTAAATTCATAATACCTATTATTAAATTCAGCGCTTCCTGAAGAAACTCTTTTATAATAAGTGTAACTTGAAAAACTTGGATTTGCACCATCTGCGGTAACTCTAACATAAATATCATAAGCTGCTATTGGGTTATTTGTGCCAGCCGAGCCTGCGTTCCAACCAACTTTTATCTGTCCGCTTGGCTTTAAATAATAAGAAGTAGATCCATCATGATTATTATCTCCCAAAAGATAAACTTGACTAGGGGCACTGACAGGTGTATAGTTCCAAGCAGGAGTTGATACTGTAAACTTAAAAGTTCCAGAGCCATAATATTTAACGCCAGCAACTCTTTCAACACCTCTTAAATAAAAAGAGCAATTTAAAGTCTGATTAGGGCTTACTTTTCCGACATTAACATCAAAAGTTATAGTCGTATAATAAGTATAACCATAATTTGCACCCCAGTTAGTATCATACTTCACATAAGTATCCTTAGAAGTGTTTCCAACTTTTGTTGTTAATAATAAATCATAATCTTTTAATAAATAGGAAGTTAAACTTTCTAGTTGACAATAAAATTTAAAAGAATAAATTAATTCATTATTTCCATTTCTTGCTGTATTTGTTAAATACATTTTATTATATAGCGCTGGTAAGCTACCAACAACCCACCAGTCGCCATTATGTAATTTTATTTCTGACATGCCTTTTCACTCCTTTTGTTAAGCGTTGACATATATATCATATCCGCCCTTAACTTTTTTATACTCCATATACTCACCTGACAAATCTCCTAAATACATGTTATTTGTTAAATTCGTATCTTCAAAGAAAGAGACTCGTTTATTATTCATTTGTCCTACTAGAATGTTTTGAATCTTAAAATCAAATGAATATTCATTACTTGCCTTTTTATTAAGTCCAAATTTTAATGGCAAGTCTTCTATATCGTTTTCTTCATAATAAACAATGTCATTATCTCTTATTTTCATTTTAGAGGTTTTAAATAAATCGCCTTCAAAAATTCTTCCAAAGAAGTCCGTTACGCCATTACTTATTTTTACGAAATATTTTTGATCTTTTCCTTGTGTCAAGCCTGAGCTATTAATTCTAAAATGCTCATTACCCAAATCGATAGAACCATCTTTTCGGCGCATAAACGAATCTCTAAATACAATACCCCTACTTGTATCATAAATGCTCAGCTCTTCAGAATTATCAGTTATTGTCCCATCTTCATTTTCTTTATAAGTGCCACCGTGTAATCTTAAGCCATAAATATCAGCACCTTCGATAGTGGCATTAGAAATAACAGATCCTTCGAATATACCTCGAGAAGCATAAAGAGAACCATTTTCTGTAACTCTAAAAGGAGCTTTACTAATTGTATTTACCGAACTCGCTCCAGCCCAGAAAATAATTCTCTCTCCTGGCTTTTCACTATCAATTTGTTCTTCATTTCTAAGAGTACTAATACCAGCAAAAGTATTTTCTCTAATTTTTGTAGTTAAACTGCCTTTTAAGAAAACATTCTCTGCATAAAGACCATATCCACTTACTGGGAAGTCCATCTGTGTGTTTAAAGCAGAAAGGCTTCCTAAATTGCCCAAGAAAAGATTAGGAAGTTTGTTATAATTTAAAGAATAATTTTCTTCCAAATCTGGCACTATAAAAGTAAAGCCACTTCTGTATAGGTTTTGATCCTGTCCGGCGCCATTGGTGTAAGAATTAGAGTTTATACCAATCAAAAGCTCGTCTTTTAAAATGTAACTTTTAGATGTATCAAGGATTCTGTCAGAACTATTACTTGTAGTTTTCTCTTCAAGAGATGCCAACTTTGTAATCGAAGTTATTTTTTTCTTTTCAAAATTGCTTAAAACTCCAGTAACTTTGATCTGTACAATACTACTATTTTCTTCAATGGATTCAATTAAGCCATTCGTAGGGGAAATACCATACCCATTTAATATGACTATATCATTTTCTTTAAAAAGAGCAATATCTTCAACTTTTAATTTAAAAACAATTTCAGAAATTTCATTAATAGTAGAGATTTCATCTTCAACATATTCAACTTTAGAGGTCGGCTTAAAAATCATAATACCACCAACAGTTTGAGTGGTTTGATTTTTGAAAACAACGTTCTCAATAGTACCACCATGAGCTACAACATTTTCAAAGTTAGCTACAGTTGGCGTAATATTCCAATTTAAGCCACTTATTGTAGATTTTGTACCATCTAGAATAATATTGCCAAGCTTAAAAATGCCGTCGTTGGTAAGCTCGATAGAATTTTTGTCTGTTTCTGGATTGTAAATTTTTAAGAAAGTTCCGCCATTAACATCTGGATTACAAATATAAGAATTATTTAATTTAATATAGTTTTTAATAGTCGCGCCAGTTCCTAATTCAATGGTATCGGCAATTATTTTTCCTTCTTCACCTAATAAACGAATTGCGGCATCTGATGGATTATAAATGATATTACCTGTTGAATCTTCTGTTGGGTTATTTGTAGAATAGAGTTCTTTTTCGCCAATGATAAAGCCACCAATACGACCACTAGAAGCTTCAATCATACCGCTAAAGCTACTATCTTTTGCCGTAATCTTTCCAGTAAATTCACCATCAGTAGCGTAAACTGTGCCTTTTATATAAAGGCCTCCGTTACCATCTGCGCGAAGTACAGTTTCATCTCCATTCTTTATAAAGAAATTTCCATTCTTTACAGTTAAACCGTTTGAATCAAAGATAACCTGCTTATCTCTTAAAGTCTGAACAATAGAAGAAGAAAAGACGTTTAATTTTGCACTATCTACAGATTGTGCTATTCTGAAAATTATTGTCTTAACTGTTATAATAGATTTTCCCTTTAAGAAAGAAATTCTAACACCAAGAACAGACATATCAGTTAATGCCTGGCTTGCCGCACGAACACTATTTGAATAAACATAATTTTCATCTGAATCTTTTTTGTCCTTCGCCACTTTGAGTAACTGTAAGTCCAAAGAAAATTCTTTTAATTGCTCATTATAAGTTAAAATTGCTGGAGTGCCATTATCTCCAATCAAATCAGAATAAATGTCTTCACTATTATCAAGTAAAAATTCAATAGAAATTTTATCCTTGCTATCTAAAATTTCGTTCGCAGTTAAATCCTTTACAGAAAAATTTAAACTGTCATATGATAAGATAAAATCATCAATATTTTCTTCATTTTCGTAATACTTTAAAACTTCTTCTGTGTTTGTTAAAATATCATATCCAACAATTTCGATTTGTTCTCGACTTACACCAATCTCTCTACTAGTATAGGTTTCCGCACCATCTATGACAGAAACTTTATAAGTCATAAAAGTATTAGTTCCTAAACTGGCAGAAGTCAGAACTAGAGTTTCATTTATCTCTCCTTCTAATTCCTTTCCATTTGCATACCACTTATACTGTACATTGGTTTTATCTCCTTCATAAACCGCTGTTAAAGTAATAGTTTCTGGGCTATTATTTAAAAAATAAGTGCCAGAAGCTACGATAGAAACCATAGCATTATTTAATAATTTAGAAATTTCTAAATTACCAATTTTTCCACCCGTTGCATAAATTAAGCCAGTGAAATTGCCATCTTTCGCAACCATTGAGCCATCTTCATAAACAATAAAATTATTTGTTGCATTAATAACTTCTCTACCATGCTTCGTATCAATCGTATCCAAAGTTCCAATTCCAACAGAACTGTTAGCTTTTGAAACCCCAATATTTAAACGGTTCTTTAGCCACAAGTCACCATTAGAATCTGTTATCATTACATCATTATTTTTAGCATCTTTTATTCTAATACCAAAAACATAAGGAGATTCTTCTGAACCCTCTCCATCAATTTTACCAATTCTAATGCGATCAACTATTCCATCACTAACATTTATATCTTTATCAGAAGAAATTTCAATGGTTCCAGCTCCATATTTATTTTTTAGGAAGAAGCCCTCCCAAGTTAAACCAAAATTGGCACGCTCCCATACTTCGGTAACGGTTTGAGGCTTAAATTCTTCCTCTGAGTTCTGATTCTGCAAACCATAAATACCGAATTGATCAAAACGAACAAATTGTTGAAGTTGAACACCTGCTTTTTCGCCATCAATATAAATTTGTTTATAAGCATTTAAGCCATAAGAGTTCCATCTAAAAGTTGGCGCATCGCCATCTAAAATTGTAATATTGTTGACGTTAATTGCACCGGCTGTCAAGTATTGCGTTGCAATACCATCTCCGCGCACTGCATTCTTCCAGGTAACGCCGCCATCTGTTGTAATGAAAATACCACGAGAAGTAATTTTAGTTTTCTTTGAAGAATCAGTCTTATCAGTTAATGTTATACCGGTTGAGTCTTTGTATATCTGTTCATTTTGAGATTGAGTAACTAAGTCTTGGTTTATCAAAAGACTATTTTGCAAAGTTTCATTGTTGATAACACCATTACTTTCAACGATATTCGCAGCGCGGTTATATTCACCAGTTGCATATTGTAAAGATTGAGTAGTTGCTGTAATTCTTTGAAATAAATCTTCAAATTGCGTTTTATAGTTTTGGACTTTAAAAGTATCATTCTGCGGAGAATCAAAATTAGAAGTTACTTCTGAAATCAAAGACTTCTCTTTGTAAGGAGTTCTAATTCTTCCTTCTCCTACATAAGTATAGCCAAAAAATTCAGTATCTTGAATATAAGTAATGTCACCGATATTAAAGATCTTGGATTGATACTCTGGAAGTGCACTAAGTCTTAGGACTGAAATATTATAAGTAATTTGAGGTCGCGAACTCGTATAAGCTACACTCTGAGCATCAAGATAATACAAATTTTCATCTAAGTAATCTTGAGAACTCCAAGAACCTTCTTGAATAAAGCGAGAATATTTTTTATAGAACTGTTCATGCTTTGCATTAATTAAGCTTCTAAGTTCTTTTTGTCGATCATCTGTAGTATCTATAAATTTTTGAATTGCGTCTACACTTTTCTTTAACGCTTTTGTTTCAGTGTTTAAATTATTATAAGCATTAGTTTGAACTTTTAAATTAGTAACGCGAGTCTTAACATCTGTATTGTCTTTATGAGTTTTAAGATAGTTCATAACTCCAGTTGCATTATATGAACTTAAACCTGCAAGCTGCGCGATTTGATTTTGAAGAGAGGTTATTTCTTGTTGTAGAGCAGTTAACTGCTCTTCAGAAGATTTAAGAAGACTATTTTGCCTTGTAAATTCAGACTTTTTAGCAACCAATTCATCAGCTAATTGATAATATTCTGTATTATACTCTTTTAACCAATAATAATAACCAATTACATCATCAGTGGTTAAATACAAATCTTTTTCAACTTGACCTCTATCTAAAAGTCCTTGATTCTCATAATAATCAAAATTTAGAATAAAGTTTTCTTTAGAATAGTTTAATTCACTCTGCGCGATTTCACAGACACCATTTTCAGCATACTCATTAGCGTTCGGCACAACAATAACTTTTGTTGTAATTTGGTCAGAATTAATTGTTCTAGAAATTGTTCTTAGGTCTATTCCGTAGATAAAACCGATACCTGTTTCTTGGCCGACATCTTTTTTGAAATAAACCTTTTTATTTGGTAGTCCATTTGTATAAAGAATGCGGCCAGTATTTTGATCGTGGTCAATTTTAAAACGAACCCAGCACTCAAATGTTTCCGCAAGCATTTGTAAAAGATTAAAACGATTAGAGTTTTTAGCTTCTATACTCCTAATTTTTTCATAATCATCGTTATATATCGCAGTTGGCGCACCGTTGCCAGTCCAATCAACTGTATTCTTATAAAGAAATTCAATATCATTCTTATTAATTTTTGCTTGATCCTTATAATAATAACAATAAACCTCAGTAGCAACAGATTGCCTATCCATGTCTCCTGGATTTATTCTTACTATATTATCGGACTCGTCTTTTCCTTCAACATATTTAAACAGTTGAATTTCTTGAAGCCAAACATTAGCTTTTCCAATTAAGAAGAAACCCATTTTCTGCGTAGTGATCTTTGCACGTGGTATAGATTTTTTACATGTTAGAATATATTCAATCCATTCTCCATTTTGTATTGGAGAACTATAGGTAAAGTAATCACTATTAGAAACTGGTATCTTAATAAGTTTTGTTCCATCATTAGTATAATCACAAATTTTACAACTCGGCGCTGTAGACGTACTTAAATTACTTTCAGAAGGAGTTGAAGTGCCGGTTTTACCTTTTATTCGAAAAATGTAATTTTCTCCTTTTTGGAAACCGTCAGTAATATACATTGAGGAGTTTTGTAGCCCAGTATTAAAAATTGTTTGTCCATTTGTAATTTTTAAATAAGTATTTGCATTATACTCTAAATTCGTCTGATTGTAAAAAGGTGGATACAAAGTCCAACTAAGACTTTCTCCGATCCAACCGTTGGTATTAGAAAAATCTTTTGCATTATTTATTAAATTCAAAACAACCGTTGGATCTTTATATTCAGTTGTAATATATTTATAGATTTCTCGTTCATTAGAATCTTTATAAAGATAGCAGTATCTTTCAAGTAAGGGATCATACTCTTGAACAGGAGAACGCACAAGGCGCGACCCCCTATAATCTAATGAAACATTTTTATTTTTTTCAACTTTAAAGACTTGAGTGTTACCAATATAGGCAACCCTTGCACCATCCGCGTCAATTTCCCATTTTGTTAAATCTACATAAGAGCAATCAACATCAATAAGAAGCTGACTATTTAAATCTGTTTTTCCGACATATCCATCTGGTTCATAAATAAATTGACAATTTAATTTCTGATCTTGAACAACAGAATAAAATACGTAAAATTTTTCATTCTTTGGAATTTTTATTTCTGTTATTCTATCAGAACGGCGCCCAGTAATTTCAGTTAATGCCATTACTTCATATAATGCTTCATTAATTGTTTGCTGAATGACGTCTTGCTCGTCACCTAGCTGCCAATCTGTTCCTTCAAGAATTTTTTCGCCAAGATATTGAACAGAGCCTTGATTGTTTTGAAGTTCATTATTAAACTCCAAATTAAAACCAGTTTTACTTAATTCGTTTACAAAAAGATCTTTACAAGTATAAGTGACACTTTTACCGCCACTATCTTCTTGTATTCCTTTTACAACTAAATCATACCAAACATTTTTCCAAAAACACTTGACTTTTCTTTCATTTACTAGAAGTTTAATAAAAGGATTTGAAACCTTTTTTCCAGTTTCATAATCAGTATAAACATAGTAAAGCTTAAAGGTTAAGGTATTTGTCCCATTAATATTATTTACCAATCTTGGCTCTACGACTTTTATTTGTGAAGTCATTTCATTTGAACCAATAATCGCAATTTTTCGTTCTTCATAGTGCTCTGGAATACCGCCTGCTTCTGGAACTACATAATCCTCCCAGAGGCTTATTTCATATTTATCTTTTAACATTTTTATTAAGCCTCCTTAGAAGTAAATATACTCATAATCGAATAAATCAATTTTTACACTACTTACCATTTGTAGTAATGTATTTGGTTCCATTGTTGGAATTTTAAAAAAGTCACCAGAAATAATACATTCATTATAAAGATTGCCCGATGGTGTAAAATTATTATAGCTACCAACATAAGTGCCGCCCTCTATTAAATTAGTTTTAGAGTTAATTCTAAAACAAGTATCATTTCCCTTTTTTATTATTTTAGAAAAATTTAAAATGCCAATATTATCCATACTAAGACTTTGAAGATTTATTTGCCCATTAGTTGGAAAAGCATAATAAGCATACCAATCACAAGCCAAATCTCCTGCATTATATACATTAATAGTAGTTCCCGTCGTACTATTTTGTGGAGCAGATAATCTCATTCTACTAGAATCGCGCCATCCTTTTATGTTAGAGTTATTAAATTCATTTAAATAACGGTGAACGCTTTTTGCAAAAGGATAATAAGCTACAAAATTCAAAGTTCCTTCACCTTTATAGACTCTATCCCTTTCATCTTCATTATCTGATGCACCGACACTAAAACAAATATATTTTAAACTTGGCGCACCAGTTGTTTTAACCATATAATATTTATAAGGTCTTTCATTAAAAATTAATTTTCCAAAAGTCTCCGCTTGAAAGACTTCGCGCAATGTACGAAATTGTTTTTCGGTCAAGCTATCAAAAGCAATTTGTAATGTAAATTGCCTTTGACTATAAGTTGTACCAAAATGATATGTACCGTTTCCTCCTGGAACTTGGACAGTTTGATCTTGAAAAGTTGGTAATAAATTTTCATCATATCTATTACTACCGCTGATTCTTGTAATTCCAAGTTCAGACGAAGTATGACCATTAAAGGAAAAACCAATAAAGTCTCCTGTTACAACGCTCATCTTCATTCCTCCTTTTACTCATTGCTATTTATAAGTTACATTTGGCTTAAAAAAATCTATTTATATAAAACGAAAAGAGGTGATTTCTCACCTCTTTTCTCTTATCTCAAGAAATTTATCGCATTTACATTTCTATATGCTGCATTGTCATAAATTTCTTTTTTAATTTTTTCGATCGCACTTTCAACATCGTAATCGCTACCAATTTCTCCAACACTAACTTGAATGTCAAAGTAATTATCTCCGCCCTTATTCTTTTGATCTCCAGTCATGTTATTCGCACTGAGAAGACTACTTAGAATGTTCTTTAATTCAATAAAGTTTTGAGTATCTTGCGCATTAAGAATTAATTCTGGTTTTGTTTTTGTGCCGTCTAACCAAGCGGGGCCAGTAAAATCTGCCATACCACCTGTCTTATACTTCTTAAATTTCTTTTTCATATTTTCATATGAATAATCATTTAAGCTTCCCTTATAACCGGTCATAATACCTTTATTGACATACTTATCTTGGATGTCATTAGTACCAAAAACTTCTTTTAATCGAGCGGAACGCGTTGAATCATAACCCCAACCGTAACCACCATTCCAAATCGCAGCACTGACACCGCGCTTTATGTTATCCGTTAATTGAGATTTTCCACTATTATTTCCACTATTAGCTGGTTTTGGAGGATTTACATATTTAACACTGCCATATGTAAATCTATTTGTATTAGAGTCGAAATCAACATCTTTATAAATATTGCCAGAAGAGTCTTTCCATTGCTTAGCCTTAGAGTCATAATTTAATTCTACTTGACCAGCGCTACCATTACCAGTAATATGTTTAGTAACATTTTCTGCTTCATACATATTCCAGTTAGCATATCCATGGCTTGCTGCAATGATAGATTGAGAAATGGTTTTTTGCCAATCCATTTGTCCAAACTTGCTCATCGCCTTCCAACCTTGATCTTCTTTTAAGAGATTCCAAAGTTGAGAAGCTTGGTTCAAACTACCATCAGATGCAAATCCAGTCTGAATTAATTCATAAGCTTGTTGCCAGAACTCACCGTTTTCAGAAGCATAGTCCAGTTGGGCTTGCATCAATTCAATTTGCTTAGTGCGTGCTTCTTGCGCGTCTTCATTTTGTTTTGAAATTTTATCGAGTTGCTGATCTATGAGAGAGTCTCCATAAGATTCGCGCGCGTCTGATAATTCTTCTTCTAACTGCTTAATTTCAAGAAGATTTGCATTAGAAGTATCTCTACGAAGAAAAGCAAGGCGAGCTTCTTTTTCATTGATGTCTTCTTCTGTTTTTGTATTGTCGCGAATCTGGCGCTCTAGATCAATAGACTCGCGCATCGTATCAAGAATTTCGGTATTGGCTTCAGAAATACTATCAGATAAAGATTGGAAATTATCGATTTCTTTCTGTCTTTGATTTACAAGAGCATCATAAACAGATTGCTCGAAGTCGAGATAATCATCCATGTTTTGCTTTTTAATTTCTTCAATGGTATCTTGCATATCTTCGATTGTCTTCTCTGTTTCTTCAAACTCTCCGACCAGTTCCTCGAGTTTGCTAATATAAGCTTCAATTGCACCGCCTTTATCCTCATCAGTTACTTTATCAATAGCACTCCAATCTATTACGATTGTTCCTTTTTCTTGGTCATAATGAGCATAATTGGTTGCACCCCAACTAGAAAAAGACTTTTCATTTCCATCGCTATCTTGATAAGTTTTTGAACCAAGTTTATTAATTTGATTAAGACGACCACTACTAAGTTCTTTCTGCATTTTAATTTCTTCTTCAAGAGATTTTAACTGCGCATTTTGGTTGTCACGCAATTCTCTAAAAGTTGCACCACGTTTTTCAAGAATTCTGTCATAATTACGTTCTAGCTTTTCACGTTGACGTAAGGCTTCATTAATTTTTTCGGTAAGGTTGTAGAGTTCATCGTAGGGGTTCTCCCATTTTTTAGAGGTAGAGCCACCACCACCACCTCCTCCTCCACCTCCGCCTCCTCCACCTCCACCTCCGGAGGATTTGGGGGCATTGGCTGCTCCAGCAGTTTTATTACCCGTTGAAACACCGCCACCGCCGGAACCAGTAGATGTCATAGTTTTGATAACTGGAAAAGTTTCTAATCTATCTGGAACTTCTAAAACACTAACACCTTTTGCTGTTACGGTATCTTTTTTTCCCGTTATTGGATCAACTATTGTATACGCAGTGTCTTGATAAGTAATTTCTTGGTGTCCTGGTATTGCTTTTTGAACTTCATCTAGCTCAACATCATAGCCCATTTTTGCAAATGCTTCTTGAACCTGATCGCTTGTTAGTCCAGCATCAGCAATTAATTGATTACATTGTGCAATAAAGTCATCATATCCTTCTAATTGAACACCAGCTTCAAGAGAAGGCAACTCTGTATTTTTAATTAAATCTCCCAGTTTATTTCTTGCTTCTACTACGCTTTTGGTATCTCCATCTGCTTTTATATTAACAATATAATCTGCAGCGGCTGCCTGCTGTAATTGTCCTAATGCTTTTGTATTTCCCTCGGCAGCCTGCTTCATTAGCTTAATATTTTCAGCATTATCAAAAAAGCTATCTGATAAATCATCATTACTATTTAATAATTTTTTTACGGATTGTTTTAAATTATCATAAATCTTTACATCTTCTGCACCGGACAGTTTAATTTTTCCAGTTGTTCCATCAATTAGCTTTGTCCATTCGTCATAAGAATCTATAATTTCACTATAGCCCTGATTCATTATAGCGTTTCTTGCAGAAATTTCATATGCCAATCCCTTTTCTTCTTCTTTTATTCTTCCTGTTAAAGTTAAATATTCAGCCATTGAAGACACATCTTCAGCTGAAACGCCGGCAGATACTGCTTCATTTGTCGCAGCTTGTGCAATTTGATTTTCAGTACCGCCATTTGCTCGTACTTGGTCTGGAGTGCCGACACCCTTTGATTCTTGTAAGAGCTGCTGATTTTGTTGTAAGTTATTTACAGAATTAGTAATAGCTTGAGCTAAAGTCTGGGCGGAAGCATCATCAAGTTGTAAAACTTGACTTTGATTATATGTTTGCCCATTAGAATCCGTTACCGTACCGATCTGATTATTAGACATCCAACCCGCAATCATCTTACCAGTAACGCCTTCATCGCGAGAAATAACATCCATATTTCCACCATTGTCTTCCATCTGCTGTTGATAGAATTGGCCAGACTGAATTTGTTGTTTAAGTTGTTCAATAGTGTTTTCGTTTAAGACGCCAATCAATTCTTGTAAGGTACTAATTAACTGTTCATTGGTTCCTCCAAGATATTGATAAGTGCCATCAAGATTTTTCTGGAAATTTTCTGCGTCGATTCCATATTGGACAAGAGTATCTCTGTCTTCTGGAGATAAAGCAGTGCTTCCATTTTCTTTTAAATTATTAAGTAAAGTCTGAGCTTTTGAATATTCACTAAATACATCTGTACTATTATAGGTCTCAAGCGCGCCACTCGCCTTTTGAAGTTCTTCAATCCATTCTTTAGTCTGTTCAATCGGAAAGTCATAACCCATTCTTTTTAGCATATCAATCCAAGAACGAATCGAACCCATATTTTTGAAATTAACATTATCTAAACTATCAAGAATTTGAATCATTTTTTTCGAATCATTTCCATTAAAATCGTTCATTTCGGAAAAAATATTTTCTAATTCAAATAAAGTATTATTTCCAGAAGTAGCAAAAATGTTATTAAGATTTTTTGAAAAACTAGATGCTTGACCAGCAGTCATATCCTGAGAATAGGCATCATATAAAATCTTACCATTTTCATTTTTTACATTAACTCTACTTTCTTCAAAAGACGCATTAGCCGCGCTTTGTGCCGCATCTGCCAATTCCACTAAACTAGTAGTGCTCATATTAAGAGCTTCTGCTAATTTCTCCAAAGCTTCTTGGTCATTACCTAAGTAATCAGTTAAGCTTTGCTCAGTATCTTTTCTAGTAAAATCACTACCTGAGCCGAGATATTTATTAATTTGATTTTGTTGAGCTTCTGTATAGTTTTTCTGTGCGAACTCATCAAACTTATCGAATCTTTTACTACTTTCTTGTCCATTATAGAAAGCAGTTAATGCACCTCTGAGAGCCGGGGTATCCATTTCACTAACTTGATCTTGAGAATATCCTCCAGCTTTTGTTAAAATATCCCGCATTAACTCTTCTCCAGTCTTTGAAGTATCAATATTATTAAACTTTCCATTCTTCAAAGTAGTCGCAAGCGTGGAAATTTCATCATCGGTTATCGAATCTTTTAATTCAGTTGTCTTAACTAAAGTTGCCGCAATATTATCTGGTAAATTGGATTCTGCCGCAAGTAAATCAGTATAAGTCTTTTGAGAAGCTTCATTTTGAGCACGGAATCCTTCAAGATCATTTATAAGTTGAAGAATCTCTTCTGCAACTCCTTTATTCGTTTGTAAATCAACTTCTGAACTATCATGGCTATATTGCTCCATAATGTCTTTTACTGCTTTTAAATCAAGTTCGCCATTGCCATAAGCATCAAACAAAGCTTTTCTGGCATTTTCATCATTATAAACAGCTTGTACTTGATCAGATTCAGTTGTAGTTCTTTCTTTTACTTGAGATTCGTATCTCTCTTGTGACTCCTGTCGTGCGGATTGCGCATAAGTAGTTTGAGCGTTTTTAGCTGCTTGCTGTTGTCTTTCAAGAAGAGTATTTTTGCCTTCATCAGAAATGACAAGTTCACCATTTTCACCAACAGACATATACTGCGCGAGTTCAGGATACTTATCAATCAAATCAAGAATTTGTTGGTTACTCTTAATAAGTTGTTCATTCCACTCTAAGCTACCTTTAACTAAACCTTCAAATGGATTTGTGTTTCCAATCTCATCAAGCGCATTCTTTAAAGATTCATATTCTGACTGAGCTTGAGAAGCTGCTTCTTTTGCCTGTTCTGTTTGTTCAGCTAATTTCTCCAATTCGGTAGCGGCATTAGTCGAAGACATAATCCATGCACCAAATACGCCAACTAATGCAATAATGCCCGTAATAAGCAATGCTACTGGCCCTCCGGCCATGGCCGCAGTTGCAGAAAATAATGAAAGCGCTGTATTAACTACACTTAAAATTGCAGGCAATGTCATTAAAACCGTTCCAAAAGAACTAACAGCTTTAGACGCTTCCTCCATTCCAAGGTTCTCCAAATATCCAGAGAAGCCTTGAAGAGCGATACCTGCTACACCAAGTGCGTTCGCTACTTTTTGAGTACTAACTGTAAATTTAGTATCAGTAGTTTTTGCCAATTTTTCAACCATAGAATCAGTAACTTCAACTTTCATTCCATATTGATCCATTAGTTGAATTTGTGTATCTAAATCAGATGCGTTCATTACTTCTTTTAAGTGTTTCGCGGCCTCAACACCTTGAATACCGCTCGGCGCCGTAATCGTAACATCCTGACTATCTAAGAAATTTGTTCCTTTTAAAAGACTCTTTTGTTCATCTGTTAAACTTTTGATTTGTTCTGCAAAATCTTGTCCCTTTTTAAAAGAAAAATCGATTGGAATTTTAACAGTTTCTCCAAAAAGACCTTTGAGTCCATCTTTTGTTCCAAAGCCATGCTTTTGAAAACTATCTTTAATTCCAGAAACTAAATTATCACCAATTCGTTCTGCATCGTCTTTATCGTTAATGAATGGACTCTTATTTTTTCCAAAAAATGCGCCTAAAAGACCTCTCTTATTCTCATTTCCAAAAAGTCCGTTAAAGACTCCTTTTCCTAGTTTCAAACCACCCAGAACAGAAGCTAAACTCAAAACTGTTTTTGTAAGTCCATTTCCACCCGAAAGTGAAGACACTAAATTATTCACAATCGTTAAGAGTTGTGTTAAAAAATCAACCCCTGCTTTAACTGCATCAGAATTGACAATCCCCATGGTAAATTGATCCCATGCGTTTTTTAATTGCTCAAGTTTGGATTGAAGCGAATCTAAAGTCTTTTCAAACTGTTCCTGAGCTGCACCTGTAGAATTGTAGGCATCATCTATTAATTCAAGCGTTTTGTCATAATTTGAGATCATGGCAATAAAACGACTTTGCTGCCTACTTCCAGCAGCCATTGTTGCAATATACCTCTGAGTTATCGTGTCCAAAGTATTCCACTTTTCCGAGAGTCGTAAGAATACTTGATCAAGACCTTCACCGCCAGTCAAGAATTTTGTCATATCAATTCCAGCAGAACGAAGTGCCTTTTGCACATTATTTACATTTATTTCTTCTCCGTTTTCGTCCGCTCCAAGTACCTCGCCTTTTGAATAGAGATCCTTTACTTCGGAGAAACGTGCAATAACAGTCTTTACTTTTCATTCTATATGGTTCGCAACACCATATACGTTCTTTTATGAACTGCTCATACTTTCATATGAGAATAGACTATATCTTAGCCAAATTTGGCAAGAATTATTTCCATTACCATTCGCTTGCAATGTACTCTCCTTCGCGGAGATAGTCGTTGAACTAAAAAGGTAATATATCTAAATTTAATAATTTACCCTTTTGATAAATTATTTCATACAATGGAATATTATGATTACTGCAATAATCTCTTTTTCTTTTGTCTCTTTCTTGTATCTTTTCTAAACTATCTTTAAAGATGACTCGTTCCTCTCTGTGTTGTTCCCCTTGAACTTCAATAAAATATTGAATTTCATCATTCTCATAAACTCCAAAATCAAATTTTTGTAAAGGTAATTCTGGAACATTTACTTGTTCTTTAAAACAAATTTGATGTTCTTCTAATATTTTACGAATTTTCTTTTCTCCCATTGATTGGTTCCTATCACATTTAGGGCATCCCCTAGATTGCATTAAACAAACTTGTTTTTTGATAAAAATTAATCCACACTTTAAACATTTATAATAATTTTTATCCAGCTGCCCATTATATTGAAGAATTTTTATATTTCCTCCAAATCTTTCATCAAGAGTGCCCTGGACTTCATCAATAGAAAGCATTTGTGCTTTTTTATTTGTTCCACAATATTTACAAGAAAAAGGATTATCCAAAGAATTGCAAATTACTCTTTTTTGATCTTGTCCGCAAGGTCTATGATACACTATAAAATGATCTTTATCAACTTGTTTTACAAAATCAAATTCTTCCGATTCTGAATAAATCTTTTTTAATTTTTCTATTTTTGAAATATTAGAATCGTTTCCGCAACAAACATAAGAACTTAAAAAATCCCTTGCTCGTCTCTTTTTATAATGTTTTCCACATATTTTGCATTCTATTTCTAGTGGGTTAGATATTGCAGTATAATTAATTAATTGAATATTCGCATTTGGATAGTTACGATAAAAACGAGATAAAAATTCTTCTCGTGTAATTTTTTTAGACATATTTCTCTCTCCTTGTTAGTGCTGATTACCTATTCTAATTGACTTAGGTTAATACCATATCAATATTTAAACAACTTATTTCTATTTTCATAACCATTAAAATTGTTTGAGAGTTTTAAAATTAATGGTGTGTTTAACTTTAAGGCTTTCCAGCTTTTAAATTCTTTTATGCACTATAAGCTAATGCAGTACCAATGGTCTCAGCTGATTCACGCGTCGATTCTATGCCTTGTGCTAAAAAAGCACTGGTCGTCTCAAACTCCATATTAACACTATGTGCCAATGATGCAGTTTTTGACATAGCTGTTGCTAATTCTTGCGTATCACTCGCCGTAACAGCGGCTAATTTGGAGTAAACATCATCAATTCTTTGCGCAGACTCACCATTTAATTCCATATTGAAGCCACGCAAGGAGGTTGTCATAGCATCTGTTGCTGCGGATGCTTCCATACCAGCTATTCTAGCCATCTTTAGAGTTTCTGTAGATAACTCCATTGAATGCTGTAAATCCAAGCCTTGTTGGATGTACAAAGCGGTGGCGTCATAGGTGTCTCTTACAGCGACGCCTAATTCGTTAGCCTGTTCAGTGAATTGGGGCAGCTTCTCCCACATATTACCAACTGAAAAATCAGACACAACCGCAATCTCAGTCATTGCAGAGTCTAATTCTTTAATTGTATCATAAGCTGAACGAATTGCTTGCTTAAAAATTTCTATTGTATTACCAATAGAAAAAAATTGAAGAACTTGATTTTTTAAGTTTTCAGTTTCCGCTGCGGCTCTTTTCAGATCTTCAGTTGTATCGGCTGTCTCACCCAGAGCTTCTCTCATTTTTTCGACACTTGTTGCTGAATCTTCTGAATTTATACCAATATTATCGAGTTCTTTAATTAATTTATCAAAACTTTCTTGGTCGAGATCATCAAGTTTTTTCTTTAGATTGTTAATTCCATTTTCAGAACTTAATGCTGTATTGTCAATCTGAATCCCAACATCTTCAAAAGCTTTAGCAACTTTTGAAAAATCAGAAGAACTTTTTATACTAACTAATGTCTTTTCGTGTTCTAGCGCTTTTTGAGTTGCACTATCTAATTTAGATTGTAAATCTTCAAGACCAGTGGCTGCTTTTAAATCTTCTTCTTTTTTCTTAACGTCAGCTAGTGCTTCGCTTAAATCTTTGACCTGCGCAGTATCAATAAATTTATTACTCTTTTGAAGAGCATTAGTAATTTTTGAAATATCATTACCAGCAGAAGAAAATTGAGTTAAAGCATTTTTTTGTGCGTCTCGTTGAGTATAAAGATTTTTTAAGGCGTCGGTTGCTGCGCGATACTGTTGTTCTTCTTTATTGAAATTGTTAAAGACATCGATTGCACCATTAACCTGTTGAGAAGAATAATTGTCTTTTTTTCTTTCTTTTTCCCATTCGCTTTGAGTCTTATTTTTATAACGAACAGTACCTGTTGGACTTACGGTTAAATCTTTTGTAGACTTTCTATTCTTTCGTTTCTCCTCAATCTGAGACTTTGTTTTTTCTGCGGCTTTAATTTGTTTCTCTGTCTCACTTAAATTAAGAGTTAAACTTTCAGAAATTTCTGTTTTTAATTTTTCAACTTCTTCTTTAGTTTTTCGTAAATTTTCATTTGCATCAGTGACGTTTAAATTAAATTTTGCACCTTCTGAAGTTGAAGCTTTCAGACCTTCAATATCTGCATTAAGCCTATTAACTTCTTGCTTTGCACTATTCAAATTTAGTTGCTGTTTACTGACTTTCTCAACAGTTGATAAATAGCTATTTAAAGCTTGACGCGCGTCTTCAACTTTTCTGTCAAAACCATCTGGAAATAGACTGCGTGCGTCCTTAATTGAAAGAGTATTAATATTGCCAATAATTCTTTCAAGTTCAGAATAAGTCTTTATTAAATTTTCGCCTTGTTTTATAACTTGACTTGAATCTTTTAATTCAACACCTTCTTTAATAGACGAGACAAATTTTTGGGATTGCTCCTGATACTTTGCCATTAATTTAGAAAGACTTCCGCCTAAACCTTTCGTTAAATCTACCTTTGTAGTGCCTTTTTCTAAACCGCTCTTTAATTCAGAAACGATTTTGTCCATTCCTTCCAAAGTTGGTTTTATTGAACCATAAATTTCAAACCTTTGTTTAGAACCCACTTTTGATTCCTCCTTATTAGAAATCGCTATCTATGTCATTTTCCAAAAAAGAAATTTTAGCGACATAAGATTTTTCCTTTGACCCTACTGGGATTCCTATACCAGAAAAATTTGCAACCACTGGAGTTGCCGAACTTCCTAACCGTAAGGACAATCCAGATAATAATTTTAGTTTAGGAATTTGAATAATTCCTGTAACTATTCTTCCTGTTTTGTCGTCTTTAATTTTTGTTCTTCCTTCTAATTGTAAAAAGCCATTAAAAAGATTATCACCTAAATCTAAAACGGTCGCACTATTTTCGTACTCAAAATAATATTGCGCGATTACCTCTTTAAAGGATTCTTCTATCCTAATTTCTTTTTTATTTTGTACAAAGTTAAGTTTAACACCAGTTTCTTTATCATAAACAAAAAGTTTTACTGGTTCGTACTTTAAAATAAAAAAGCCATCCTTATTACTTTCCTTTACTTCATCAAAAAGAAAAATATTTTTATTTTTTTCTTCTTCTTTAAAAAGCTTAGAATTAGAAAGAATTGCCATTTGAGTTTTAGAAAAAACTCCTTGAGAAAAAGTTAAATTTATTTCTTTTAAAGTTTCCCAAAAAACGAAATCTCTATCAGAAAAGCCACCATGCGCGGTCTTTGCGTCATAAAGGCTTTCCAATCCCGCAACTTGAATTTTATCAAATTTGGCCAAAATTTCACCTTTCTCAAAAGTTCTTTTATCTATTTCTATTGGATAAGTAGCTTTTAAATAACAAGGTTCTAATTCTTTAAAAGTAAACATATCTTCCATTATCTTCCTCCAAAATAAAAAAGAGATGGATGTTACCATCCACCTCTCCTTAATTACAGATCATACTTAACAAGCTTCATCATTGGGCCTTTTGCAGGACGAAGTACTTTTAAATTCATATTGAAAGTCGTTGGATCACCATCGGCTTCTAGCGTTAGAGTAACTTCGGATTGCATCTTAACTTTTGGTAGAATAACCTGGAAAGCCTCATCGCGTCCAGTGATCTCACTTCTAATATAAGTATCACCAATGAACGCATAGTTTCCTGGGAAGGTATCTGGAGAAATATCAATTTCTTGAATAGTCTTACCGTCAACAACAACAGTTACATAAGCAGCATCAGAAGCGCCTTGGGTAGAAGCTACACCAGCCGCAGTATAATACTTAACCTTTCCTTCCTCAGTAGGTAGAGTAAATTCCTTACCACCACGAAGTTGAACCTTACCATCCTCAATTTGATCTACTCTGAAAGTTCTGTAAATAGTTTCAGCGTTATCAATAACTGCTTCACCATCTGTATTTACTGAACCGTACATAATTGCTAAGGATTTAGCAGAGAAGAGCGCATCTTCGAGGGTAACAGTAATTTCCTTGTTAAAGTCCCAGGATACAAGTTCAACATTGCCCTTACCACCGCGCGCAGATGTATTTTCAGCTGTCTGCTCAACAGTAGAGACTTTAAGGGAATCTAAATATAGAACAGGCGCGCCGATATTGCCATCTTCGGTAATTTGATAAAAAGTACCGTCCATGACCTCCTTGACGCCATAACGATCTAGAATTGTCGCCATTTAAATAGCCTCCTATTTTAATCTTCGAGATTTCTCATCCAGCTCTTAGGTTTAATCTTTTTACTATCGGCGCCTGCCAATAAACTATCCACATCAAGCTGGTATTTAATTTTTTCTTGATATCTACGTATCAATGGAGAGATTGAAGCATAAGTCAAATCTCTAATATTAAGAGGATTTATACCCATATCCATACAGCAAAGTGAAATCAACGAATCCGAAAAAGACATAGCGTCTTTTTTTTCTCCCGCTCTTTTTGCCTTTATTTTTTCTCTATAGCGAGATTTAGCTTTCATTTTATGAACTCGAGGGTCTTCATCCTCTGGTGGCTTTTCCACCACTCTATCTCCAACTGCTTGTCTAATTAAATTTTGAAAATCAAAAAAATCATCTTCCGTTATGAATTTTAAGTCTTCCAATTTAACTTCACTTTTTAGAATTTCCTGCGCATCTCCGATTATAATTTTTTTCTGCTTTGGCAATAAAATTACTGGTTCATGTATAAAAAATTTAAAAGCTTCACTAATAACTTTCGTTATCATTCCATTCTTAAAACTATTGTTTAGAAGATATTCATATGGAGTTAAAAGATATTTCAAATCTACCTTCTGTTCCATAAACTCGTCCTCAATATCTTCTTGAGACATTGTTAAAATTTTTCTATATTGCGGAAATTCTTTTGTCTCTAAGACTTCCCCTACAGTTGGAGGATATATCTTACACTTATTCTGAAAATCGTCTGGTAAACCGCAGAAAAAATTTTCATTAATCATAAGTTGTAATCACGTATGTCATTTCATAGCAAGACATTTCTTCTGTTAAGAAGTTCAAATCAAAATCGCCGCCTTGTAGTTTTCCAAAGCCATCTATATTTTTCCCGTTCAATGACTTTTGAATTTCACCCATTATTGCAAACGGTCTTAGATTACTATCTTTGATAAACCATTGAGTAAGAGGAACGAAGATTTCAATAGCAATTTGAATATCTTCAATCTGATTATTCTCGCTATTATTTCTTCCATTAACCACTCTTATAGCAATTAAACTTGCCGCAGTCTCTTTTGGCCCGATGTGCGGCACCACTTTAATTAGCTTTTCAAAGATTTCGTTTTTAATTTGCTCTTTCGTTAATTCTGGCAAAACAAATGGATCTTTATCCGTATAATACAATAATTTTAAAAGATTTTGATTTGATTGTAAACGAGTAACAATTTTTTGGAGATTTACTCCAATTTCGCCTAAGTTCCTAATCATTTTTTTGACCTCCTTCTAACCAGAAAAAATCTTCATCTTTATCATCGGTTGTTTTTTCTGGGGCCGGTGTCAAATCAAACTCATAAACTGGATCAATGCTTACGTATTCAACACCCTCAGTAGAAAGTCTATCAAAACCTGTTACTCGATAATATTCTTGAAATGGTTTTTCACCAACTATGAAATAATCATCTTTGTTAATGTTTTCATTTTTGGGTAAAATGAAAAAGCTTAATTTCAGATTTTCAGAATAAATAGTATCCATTCTACTACGAGAACGAATTTCATCTTTTAACATATTATTTTCTTGACCATATAAATAAGCCCATGTGGTATATTCATATCCGTCGCGTCCAGTCCAAGTAAGCAGATGACTCATTTTTAACATTACGTAACGATTATAGCCACTGGCCTTAATATTTTCAAGATAATATACCATCCAGGCTTCTAACTCATTATCCTTATCTGGAATCATTAAAGTCATTCCATTTGGTATATTTACACTTGTTCGTGTTAAAAGATAAGCTAAAGTTCGGGCGTCATCCTGTTTATAACGTTCAAGAGTACCCTCTGTTTTTTTATTATTAAAAAGAAATTCAACTCTATAAGGAGATGATGCTAATTTTAATTCAAAGTTTCTTTCTCTTTCTCCTTGAATTCTTTCTTGATAAGATTCTCCAAAACGATTTAATCTTTTAAAGTAAATATCACGATATGACATTATCTTTCTCCAAAATAGACATACAACTAAAAATTGTACTTCTAAAATAGTCATATCTTAAATATTTTAGAGAAGAAAGTTTAGCATATAAAGTGTAATAATTAATTGTCTTTCGTTCATCTGGAAAACTATAAAGTTCAATTAAAATGGAATCCAAAAATTTTTCCCATTCACCATTCTTTTCCCTTTCACACAAAAGACAAAAAAGTCGATTTTTTAGCTTGTTGATGTAGCCTTCATAACTTTCATTATTCATGAGTTTGACTACCTAATTGCCGATAACAAAATGGTTTGTAATTAATTACGCGATAGTACTTTGACTCGCGTTTTTCGGCAGTTTTTTGCTCCTTTTCAAGTTTTTCATTAAACTTACTTAAAAGATTAGCTTGAGAGAAATCTCGTTCTTCATAAAGCGGTTTTAAATTCTCCCAAGTTAGAATGGTTCGACTAAGCCATTCACACTTCATATAACAAGCTAAAATTTGTATTTCTTCATTGCTTAAATCTGCTAAAAATTCTTGATTTGTTTCATCTCGTTCAAGAGGAACTCTTGGAAATTTAAAATTCGGAATCGCGCCATCTAGAATTTGTTCAAAATCTTGATTTTGTTCTTCGGTTGTCCAAGTGTCCCATTCATCGCTCAAAATCTTGGCAAGAAAAGCATCATAAACTTTTTGTACTGGAGTACCCATTATCAGTCCTCCTTGTCCTCTCTATTAAGACGAATTGCATTAATAATATCTTTTCCACAAGCTTTTTTAATTTCTTCAGCTTTTCGGAAATCACTAAGTTCATGTCTAATAGCAAAGTCAGCCAAATCTTGAAGTTGCTCATAATTTAGAGTCTTGAGTTTGACTTTAAACTCAATAAAAGGAAGAACTGTCATCATGCGTTCTTTTTCTTTATCCGTTAAAATAATAATATTAACTGGCTCTTCCGCGTCTTCTGGTTCAATTCCTAAATCCTTCTTAATTTGCATGTCTTCAATATAAAGCATACCAGTATCAATCATATACTTAAATCCTGGATCATACATTAATTCTTCAAGCGTCTCTTTTTCAACTGGAATAGTTGCACCCTTAGACATCCATTCTCTAGAAAATCTTAATTCTGGTACAATGACACTAACTGGACCATTATGTTGACTAATAATTTTTACTCTTTCCTTTTCCATTTACTCCTTTTAACTCCTTTTAAAATAAATAAAACTTAGGCGTTTTTTAAGAAAGGCAAATTGACGCCTAAGCTTACTTATTTTTATTTATAATTAAAGATTCCCGTATGGAGAATCATACGTTTGTTCGATGCCAGTATTCTGATAAACACCCCAATTATGATGAGTAAGGATAGCAGCACCCATCTTTTTATACATATAAACTTCAAGAGAATTATCTCTATTCTTAAAGTCATTAATTTGAGTATTACCTTCAAGCACGACCTTTACAACCTTTTCACCGCCAGTTGGTAGAACATAAGCAAGCTGAGGATCAATCCAGGTCTTTGTATTTGTCTCATCAATGAAAGATTGAGGAATTTGAACGACTGGTGCACCACGGAAAATATTAATATAACCAGTATTATGAATTGCATCGATATCCTGAGGATGATAAATACCATTTGTCGTATTAGCAATACCATTTACAACAGCATCCGCGCCCATGGCGCCAACAAACTCAGGTGGAGCAAAGATAACAACGCCATTACCATAAGCGCGCACGACATTCATAAGCTTAACCATCTTCTCTGGATCCCACTTATTCACAGTAACCTTGTTGGCTTCTGGACGAGCGGATGCATTAATGGCCGCGCGAAGTGCCTTATGAACTTCCATATAAACAGCATCAGCAAGACCATCAGTAAGGATCTGCATAACCTCAGTTAGAGATTCTGCGTTATCGAGCATTCTCTCGAAGTCGATTGTCGCACCACCACCAACTGCATGGCCACCGAGTTCAAACGTATCGGCATCAAGTCTAAATGTTTCATAAACACCAGAAAGACCGACTTGCGTAAGGAACTTCTTCGCACGCTGTCTACCAAGCTTCTTTCTAAAAATAGCCTTTTGACCTTGGCCAACCGTCTTAACTTCTGCAAAAATACCAACTGCGTCAAGAACCTTCTTAGGTAAAACCTCATCAGCAGCCTCGATAACAATATCATAAAGATCATAACGATTCTTCATGAACTGATTAATAGAACCAGCAAACTCTTTAAGACCATCTGCAAAAGCAGCATCCATATCGACGCTCTTATTTTGGAAGTTTGCAGGAACCGTACCCTTAACGCAATGAAGGGCAATTTCTCTTAGTTCTTGTAAAGTCATTTATATACCCTCCCTTAGCAAGCAAAAACTTGTAGCTTAACAGCTTTCTGACCATCTGGCATGGTTGCATATTCTATAACTTTAAGAATAAGACCAGAAGCTGGCTTCGTCTTTGTAAGAGCGACCGCGCCGGTAGCATCTGACTTACCATAAATAACCGTCTTCTTATAATCTGCAAGAGCCTTTAAAAGCTCTCCTTCTGAAGTGAACTCAGCATCATCATAGCAAATTGTATTTGTATGCCACTTATCACCTACTGCAAAATAACCAAGGCGAGGATAAAAATCATCCGTACCATTTAGCTTAAAGCTCTTTAAACCAGGAGTTCTCTCATCATACATATGCTCAGCACTATAAACAAGAGCAAGTGGTAGACTATCATCAACTGGAAGTTTTACAACTCTGTTTGCAGCGTCAACAGCAAGAATCATACCATTTTCAACAGGAATATTCTTAAAATCTGTTGGATCTGGCGCACACTGTGCTTCGATACGACCATTACGTCTAAAAGCTACGTTATTAAGCTCTACCTGACCATAGCCGTCAATAACTAATCTTTGTGTAGCCATTATTTAAGCCTCCATTACTTAACATATTTATTTAAAATTTCATCTAAGCCGGTCTTCACAATGCCGTTTTTCTGAACGAACTTTTGTTCGGGCTGCTTAGTAAAAGCAGAAATATTTGCTTTCTTTAGTTCATAAGCTAATTCCTTATCAAGATCAATAACACTATATTCATTAATCTTTTCTTTATAAGAATTAAGGATTTCATCAGAAAGTTGATTTTCATATTCAGAAAGCACACTTTCTTTTTGCTTATTTTCAATATCTAACTTATAAGACTTTAAAGCTTCAATCTCATTTTTAAGAGTTTCATTTTCACCTTGAGAAAGATTAAACTTCTCTTCAAGTGTACTCTTTTCTGTATTTAAAGTAGAAACAGAGTTTTCTAACTCTACTTTTTTGCCCTCAAGTTCAGAAATTTTTTCAAAATTTTCTTTAGCATTTTCAAGGACTGGCTCAACCTTTTCGTAAGTTTCACCATTCAACCTTCTAAGAGTATCAACAGTAACTTTTTCTTCCTCTGTAACATCAATAATATAAACTTTCTTCATGTCACCAAGAGTCACTGTATCCTCGCCTTTTTGATAATATGCTCTAAAAACCTCTTTTGTTTCAAGGTTGTAAACAAGAGCGTAGTCGTCATAAATTTCTCCGATACCATAAGTAACAGTCCAATTTCCTTCCTCATTAAAATTAGTATTTAAGAGGTCAAAAATCTGTTCATACTTATCACCATCAGAAAGCTTAAAATTAACTTTCACTTCTTCTTTTCCTCCCTTTTTTGTAAAGGTATTGGTTAATTCTTGAATTTTACTAATTGCTTGTTCAATGTTTTCACGCAATGAGAAGAAGGCGGCGCCCTCAAAGCAAGGTTCTACCTCATCTCCTAAAACTTGTAAACCAAGAAAGCAACCAGCATCAAAAACAATATATTGTTGTCCCTCAATAATTTGTTTATGATACTGAAGGCTTGGTTCATAAAGTTCCATAGACTGAGATTTACCGACAATGTCATTTGCTTCTTTATATAAAGCCGTAAAAATAATGACATCAACGCACGCATAAGTGCGCTCGACCCCATCTTCGTCAATATGTGCTTCCCAAGTTAAATTATAGTTTTCAGGAACTATGCCATAGATACGCCCTTCACTTCTTCTTGTTCCATGATCTGTATAATCGTCATATTCAAAGATACCTTTGACTGGCGCATAAGCTATGGTTGAAAGAAGTTTTTCTGCGAACTCATCTGTTATATAAGTACCATTTCTGTTACCATATTTATAAAAAATTCGGCAGCGCGCTTTTGACGTAACTTCATTATATTTTTCTAAATTCCCATAGACAGTTACGGGAAACTCAAATTTATTCATTATTTATACCTCCCCTCTTATCTATGGATTCTTCTTTTGTAATTGTCGATGATTTCTTCTTTTCAGTTGGAATAGTTGGACGACCCGGCTCATTTGATGAATTAGAACCACTTTCAGTATAAGATGAAGCAAGAGGGATTAAAATATCCTTTAGCTTCATAGAATCATTTTCCAAACTCTTCAACCCAAGAAGTTCACTTTGCTCAATTCCCATTGCAATACTTGGTAATAGTAAACTATAACCACTCTGCGCAAGTTTGAAAGCATCAGTCACATAATCTGACTGATTATAATAGGTAATTGGAAGAATTATATATTTAAAACTAATGTTCGTATTCCCAAAAAGATAATTCAATAAATCAGAAATAAATCGGCTAATCTTATTCATAATAATCGAAACAAAAGCCGTATCATTTCTTAGAGAAGTATCTAGCGCCTGGGAGCCTGTTGGAGAGAATATTTGAGGACTAACACTTGCTTCAGCATAAACATTTTGAAGCATCTTCTCTAAGTTACTTTGCCCTGCATCAGAACCCGTTTTTGAAACAATGCTATCGACATCACCATAAGTAGTAAAAACAGACAAATTCTTATTACCTTTCATCATGTCTACTGCACCGATGTGCATTTCAAGAGCTTCCTCTGGTTCAAATAAAAGAGTACCATCTTGAAGATGTGGGATCTTTTGTACAATAATTTTTCTAATTTCTTCTTTATCTCTTTCTCTTTCTGTTTCCACTGCTTCATCATATTGGATAGTAGATGGAATAACATTTATAAAAGGAGGAGTATCATCTAAAAAGAAAGAAAAGTATAAGGAAATATCAGTGGGAATTCTTACCCAAGAAGTAGAAGTCGTACCCCTCCGATACTTCTGATAATGTTGTCCAATAACTTTTGGAAAATTACTTATCGTTTCTTTTTTGACGTTCTCATCTAAAATGTCCTCAAAATATAAAACATTAAATTCTATAACATCACGCCCTGCAAGATCACGTAACTCTGAACGGCAATAATTCGCGGGAAGATCAAAAACCGTAAAATTATTTTTTGTTACTTCTTGAAGAACGCCAAAATAACTACCATCAATAATAGCAGTCATTACAATCTTTTGTTCCAATTCCTTTAGATTCATTTTATCAAGATATGCAAGCGCATTATAATATCTCTTTTCAGCATTTGGTGACTTCATATCCTTTCCAAAACCAAATTTTGGCACTAAGATACCAAGTCCCATGTATAAAGTAGAATAATGAATACAAATTCTTTTGTATAATCCATCTTTAATAAAATAATCTCGTGATAACTCTCTTTTCTTTGAAAGAGTACCAGTATTAATAATATCATCGACTTCTTTTAAAGAATAATTTTTTGCAGTGCGTGAAGTTCTTCGATAAGTCAAATAATCAACATCATCATTGAGGTCTTGACTCTTAGAAACTAGTTGCTGCCGCACTCTCTTGTAGGAGGTGAGAAAATCATTATTTTTTTCCAATTACGTCCCTCCAGTAAAGAATATTAATTGTCTCTTCTTTCCAGATCTTTTTTTCTTTTTCTTGAAGTCTTCTTCTTCTAATTCTTTTATTCTCCATAAACCATAAGCAAATGACATATATTTATCATCATGAAAACGAGTATTGATAGGTTCTAGTACAATATCTAAACCTGTTCGTTTAGCACGAAGATTACACATTTCTTCAATCATTTTTGTAGTAATCTCATGGGGTAATAGACGTTCCGCACGCTCTCTTGTAGACATCTTTCTACCTTTTTGAGTATTAAGAAGAGCAGTGCGCGCTTCTTGCTCCGAAATTAAAAGGCGAACTAATCCACCATTTAATCTCGCATAAGTATTACCGTGAATTTTTGATTTAAGTGGGCCATTTGCTTTCATTGAATAAAGAATATTGACACAATCCTTTGGTTGAATTTTTTTATAGCTATCATCATTAAAAAAACCGTATGGTGGCAACTCACGGCCAAGTCCATCAACTTGGGTTTTTATCATTTCGTCGGCCAAACCAATTCCTAAGCCATTGGTATCTATTAAAATTTCCTTTGGATTGTATTTTTCTGCTAATAATTTTATATCTATTGCCTGCTGTGTGAAGGTTTTTGTTTCTGCGGTTTTTCCAAGCACTTCAATATCAACTAAAGTTGAATAATATTTTCCGTCTTTAATGTTGATACGAAATACACAGGCGACGGTGGAGTCGATTAACCTACCAACATCCACTGAAATCAAGTAGAAAATTTCTTTCTTGTCTCTATATTTTGCAAACAATTCTGGATTTTTTATTTTTCGATATTTCTGTATCTTTTCAAAGTCAAACCATGATTCAGTAGAACCTCCAATCCAAGTTCCTAAAAATTCTGCTGCAAAAGTAGCTTCATCATATGCTGACGACATTCTTAATTTATTAACATAGTTCAAATCAATTAGTCCGTGCATTGCTGGTATGCGATAATCCAGCCCTATAACAAAACTTTCTTTTGGATGTATAATAGCATCACAAAACATATCAATAAGTTTTTCATAAGCATATGATGTTTTAGAACCTGCTGAAGTCGCGCAAATAATTTGTTGATTAACTTTTTCATAAGGATTGACTAAGCCGTTTAACATACGACGTGATACATTTAGCTGAGGTAAAATAACTTCGGATACCATATCACCATCGAGGTCGCGCAGCTCATCCAATAACCCGCTATGGTTTCTCAGCCCTCTATCTGAATCCAAAGCTCCGACCACACTAAAATAAGACCCATTCTTAAAGTAAATCTCAACACTATCTTTACCAAAACTGGCTCTTACTTGGCCATTATAAATTTCTAGTTCGTTCTTTAAGAGCGGCCATATTCTCCAAAATTCTTGTATTTTTTGCTTCGCGATTTTTGCTGCTTGGGACTTATTCGGCGCGACTATGAAGGAACGATGTCCTGGAATAAAAATACATTGGAGATATTTTGCTAAAAGAGAAAGAAATGTTTTTGAAGTCGCACGGGCTGCTGTAATGTAAAGTTGACGATAACGCATGCACGCGCGCAAGAAAATTCTCTGATACATAAATAGCGCGATACTTTGATTTTTTGGTGTTATTGTATCAAGATATGTATCAGGATACACAGTCCACAAATCTAATTGTCCCGCCAAAAAATTTTCATTCTTCTCCAAAAAGGATTCAGTAATAATTGCTCCTTTTTCTAATTCAATTCCATCTCTGTAAACTCGGTCTGTTTTTGAAAAAGTTGTTTGAGGGTCGCGCAACGTAATTACACTCATGCTTCAAAACCCTCTTCTTCGTCTTCAAATTTCAGAGCATCATTTGTATATTCATCAGAATCAAAATCTTTCTGAGTTCCATAAATATTCTCAATTTCTTGTACATTTTTCAAAGCAGCAATTCTGGCGCTAACTTCTTCGCCAATGCCACTTTCATTAATGTAAAGTCTTTGATTCCAGTTCTCAATATTTTTTAAAGTCTCATCAACAACATCTCTCGTAACATTGTCATAAAACTTATTTTGATGTCCTCTCTTTTCTAGCCAAAGGGCAAGCTCGCCCACACTATCAAAGTCTACTGCGTTCTTTGTATTTTTTGGTGTGAATTCTGCTGTTTTGACCATCTTATCATAAGAGGACATAAACTTATCTACATCTTTATCACCAGCACGGATACGAGCGTCAATCTCAAGCGAAAGTTTGCAAAGTTTCCTAGCTTGGTCTATCTGAAGCGCGCCGTTTACATTTTGTGAGAGCAAAAGTCCTTTATATAAATCCTCTAAATAATTAAGTTGGTCATCATCATAATTAGCGCCCCAACTACGTCTCAACTCTCTATAACGCTCTTCGCGCACTATTGGAATTTCATCTTCTATTAGTCCAGCTTCTTTAAGCTTCTGATATTGGTGAAAATAATCATCCCATCCCAAACTCTTATAATCATCTACCGCAAAAACTTTCGCATAAGATGCCCAAACGGTTTCTTCTGAATTGAGTTCGCGCAGCCTCTCCCATTCTTTCGGTATAAATGGAATATCAGCCCACTGACAAATTTTATCCACAAACTTCCAATCGAACATATGTTCTTTTAAAAAATTTGTAATACAGTCATTGCAAACTGGGAGTCTTCCATCTGGAAAGAAAAAAGAATGAGTACACGCAAAATCATCTTCTTCAAGAATCTGCTTGCATCGTGGGCACGTCCGCATCGCCAGTGATGGCTTTTTCTTTGGTATTTTTGGAGCGATCAACCTTCGTCGCCTCCTTTACAATTTTTAGAGCTTCGCGCTTTCTTTCTCGATTGGCTTTTGAATAATTCTCAATTAAATCAGAAAAAATATCAATGAAGTCGCGCGCCGTTTTTTTATCTTCTTCTAAAAGTCTAACCTTAAAAATGCGGCAAACTCCAATGAACTCTTGCGGTTCCAGTTTAATGAGCGCGCGCATAAACTTTTGTTCTATTGTCTCTTTCAATTCATCTATACCTCTCATTTCTTCTAATTTTATCACACTTTTTACAATAATGTGAGAAACCATCTTTTGATTGACTTTTGCGCATAAAAAGCTCTGGGCTTATAAGTAAAATCTGGCCGCAATCCTTACATTTCTTGAAATTTTCTGGGAACGCGCAATTCTCCAATATTTCTCGATGAAGTCGCGCTGTATTCGCAATAGCGGGCACAATCCTTTTACAAAAAATAGTTGAAATATAATTTGATCCATAGGACTTTTGATATTTTTGATTAATGATTTCCGCTATCTTATCATTAACCTCGTGTCTAATCTTCATATTCAAAATATCTTTTTGCGCATCTGTTAATCCAGCGCGTTCTACGTACCACTCAAACGTATTGAAGACTTCGCGCATCGTTGATTCAAATGGAAGATCCTCTAAATCAAAATGAATGTCTTCAAAAACTTTAAGAAAGGCGGCGACGTTTTTTCCATCTGAAAAATCGAGATGGCGCGGGGTCGAAGATTTCGTCCATAGAATATCATTTAAACGTCTAAGTTCTTCATCCTTGAAATTTGGAATCGGCCATCCAATTTCTGGAAAAATCTTTTTCGAGAGTGTGCCTTCCGTTTTAAATCCAGCAGGAAGTACGTCTACATTGTCTCCGAAAATTGGGGTTACTGGGTGTTCGGGAACTGGTATTGAATCTCTCTTCTGAATATGGCGCGTCCACGAATTCTGATAAGAATATTGTTCGGTTCGTTTTGCAACTAGAAGATGTCTTTGCTTCAAATAGGAATATTGATTGAGTTTGAGAGCTGCGCGCCGTATCGATTCAGCTTCTTCGGATGAGAATCTTTTGAGAAGAGCTTCTCGTGGAGGTTTTATGCGTTTCTTATGTTCGATCTCCCAATAATTAATTCTCAACTCAATCCTATCGATTTCTTTCCAAAGCTTTTCGAGTTCGGAGAGAGCTTCTGGCGAAGCAAGACGACGAGCCTCTGCTCGCGAAAACGATGTTTTTCTTTTAATAAGAGGTGTATCAGTAATCGGCCTAAGTTCTGCTTCGTTGAAAGTGGGGTTTTCTTGAAGTTGATCAAGCGAAGCGATTTCAAGATGATCCCAGGTCGAATATTTTGATTTGAGTTGAACGAGTTTTTTTTGTTTTGCATTAAATCCGTCGGGGTCTTTGCCCCATAATATATACGTTCCGATTAGCTCGAGGTTCGTATCGGTCAAAGTTGTGGGGTCAACTGACTTGAGATACTTTGAGACGAATTGAGCACGATCATCTGATGAGCCAATCGAAAAGTCAAGGTCTAATTTCATTTTTCCTCCTCCTTTCTTCATGATTAAAGTATACATTTTTTTCGGAAGAATTTCAAATTTCACTCTAACTCATCCTAGAAAAAGTGCTAGTTCTATTTTTATATCAACCTAGAAAAATTATATCAACCTAGAAAAATTATATCAACCTAGAAAAAAGTCCAGGCCCGTTCTTTGACCCGATTCTCAATTCGTCATTTTTACTAAACCATACCCCCTCCTTTTGTGCAGAATGACGGATCAGATAGTCATAGCTAACCGTCGTCATTTTGCACAAAAAGGTCAAGTCATATTTGGATGGTCTGCCTATTGCAAAATTGAAAAAAAGCGTGTATAATAAACGCGTAAACAAAAACAGAAAGAGGTTTTTACAAATGAAAAAAAATATCGTTAAAATGCCTGAAAGCGTAAAATTTGACAATGCACGCAAGGGTGCGAAATGGACTTTTGACGGCGTGCATTATTGCAATGAAGGGAACGTAGCCGAGGCGGTTTTAAACTACTACTTTAACAATAAGCTTGAATATGACTATAACAGTATTCGTTTTAATATTGAAGCCGACCTGCCTGCTCAAGGTATTAGTGTTAAAAGCGGGCGCTTTTCCCTTGCATCGGCTGGGCTTCTCCATGGTGAAGACTTCTATTCTCAGCTTCAGGACTACACCATGCGCGATGCCGCTTCCGAGGTTGCTTATGGCGTTTTAATGAATGATAGTTTCGTTTATTATATTATGAGCCATACAGACTTCTATGATTTCATGGTTGAATTCTATGATAAAAGAGAATTTGAAAAGCGCGGTAAAATCCGCGGTTCTCGTAATTATAGTAAAATTGTAGAATGGCTCGAGAGGAGGGTGTAAAGCTGAAAAGCTTTACACCAATTCCGTTTTAATAGAGTAAAGGAATAAAGTCCTTCTCCTAAGCTCTATCTATTAAAATTAAAGGACAAAAAGGAAAGAAAATCAATAGATTTTTTTCTCTTTATTTCTTCTTTTTTTTCTTACTCTTAACTAAGAATAAGCTAGAAAAGAAGCTGGAAGCTAGAAAGAAAAGAAAGTTTTAAAGATAGAAAGAAAACTATTGACTTTCTTTTTACTTTGTAGTATAATAAGTATAGAAAGAAAGAAAGAAAGGTTCTTAACTATGGATATTATAAATTATACTATCTACAAAGGTATTGACAATACCATTTTTAAAATGATGAAAAATCATTTAGTAAATAACGATATTGAGGAAATTTATAAAGAGTGGAACTTCTGGGATGTTCGCGTAGAACGTTTCAAAAAGAATAAACAGTCACGTTTCATTTTTGAAGTTCTCCTTATTGGGAACATTCTTACAGCAGCTGCACAGGTTCAATCTTATGATACGATAGAATGGTATTTAGAAGGCTATCGCTCTGAAAAGACTTGCGCACTTCTTTCTTTTGTATTACAGAATATCAGATGGAGCGCTCTTGAAAGCAAGGGAAAGAGAATTTTTGAAGGGCCTTTGCTTCCAGAAGCAGAAGCAGAAGAAAGACAAGAGAGAGAGGAAGGAGCAGAAAAGGACAAAAAGCAAATTCTTCTTGAAAAAGTTCAAAAAGAAATTATAGAAGAATATCCCGCTTTCAAAGAAGTTTTTTATAAAAAGTATAGAGATAATATTGCTTCAATGGTTTTCAATTTAAATGGAAATGCAAATGATAGTGAATTGTTAGAAAGATTAATTGAAGATGAAATGATTGAAGATTTCTCCAATTTTAAAATAAAACAAATTGAAAATCTTTTAAAAAACTCTTGACTTTTACAAAAATATGTGCTATAATAATTGCAGAAAATAAGAAAGGAATTGATTACATGAAAAAGCTTTATTATGGAATCGTAGGAAAAAATGTTTATGAGGAATGGGTTATTCCAGAAAATACTGTTGATGTAAAAGTAATCACAAAAGGAAACGGAATATTTTTACAATATGTGACGGGAGATGAGAAGAAAAAGAAATGGGCATCGAATGTTATAAGTAATAATCTTAAAAGTATTCAGTATTCTTATTTTGATAAAACCTTAGGACTTTCTTTCGTTAAGTTAACTGGCGAAAAATATGGCTTTTCCAAATGCTCAAAAAATGATAAATTTGATCCCATAATTGGAAGAGCCGTTGCAATTTGTCATGCAATGGGAAGAATAGTTCCAGATTTTATCTAAAAGAATTCGAGTGTAGTTTATCTACACTCTTTCTTTTTCTCTAATTTTTTATTATAATAACACTTTAATTCGATAAAGTTCTGCGCCCGGGCACCGACCAAAATTAATAGAAATTTTTTTAGAAAATAATCGCCCGACCGCTTTCGCGCACTAAAGCATTAAAAGGAAAATTTTCTAAAATATTTTTAGAAAACTCTTGACTTTTCAACTTCCGCGTGGTATAATAATACCAGAAAGAAATGAAAGAGGTAGTTAAAATGTTTACAAATGTTATGTTCTATGTTGTTTGGGTGGTTCTTGCTTTTCTCCTTTTGTCGGTTTTGGTTCTTATCCCGCAAACTTTAAAAAAGAAAATCATTGCTTGCTTTCTTATATTAATTGTAACTTTTGGAATAACTACTTTATTGTATAAGCAGGCAGAATGGGATCAGGAACGTTGGAACAATGGCATTTGTGAATGTGGCGGCACTTATGAACTTTCTGCGGCTTCTCAGCATCGCTCTTCCAAAACTTTTTACTATACTTGTGATAATTGTGGGCGCACAGAGGAATTTTCCAGTTTAATGAAGTAACGAAATGAGGGGAGTTTTTCCTCTCATTTTTTCTATGTTTCCTTCTTGACAAAATTCGTCATTTGCGATAAAATGGGCCGGGCCGCCAAGGTGTAATATTGCATAAATTTTTATATAATTATTTGTGCATTTTGTCATATTGACATTCTTCAGAAAAGTGGTATAATATAATCAAGAAAGAAGGACGAGTGTAATGAATGAAATTTTCGGTTACTGTGGTTGGGATTTTGGTGGAGCACTGAATAATAAATTTCAAAGAGATGAACGGATCCGTATTGGGCGTATTATTTATCGTGTAGTCTTTCGCATTGGCTCTTGGCATTTATTAAAGAGAATTTCAAAAAAGACTTGACAAATTCCAAAAATTATGTTATAATAATTTCAGAAAGAAACGAAAGGGCGAATATAAAATGACAAAAGAAATTTACTTTGATATGGATGGAACACTGGCTGATTTTTATGGGGTTGAAAATTGGTTAGATTATCTTGAAAGAGAAGATACAACTCCTTATAGAGAAGCAAAACCTCTTTTGAACATGAATGTTCTTGCAAGATACTTGAATAAACTTTCGCGCGATGGTTGGAAAATCAATATCGTTAGTTGGGGTTCTAAAACTGGTTCTTCTGATTTTCTGCGCGAGACCGAAAAAGTAAAAAAAGAATGGATTAAAAAACATTTGAAATCCGTTTTGTTTGAAAATTTTTATGTTGTTCCTTATGGAACGCCGAAACAAAAAGTTTGCAACTTCTCAAGCGGTTTTCTTTTTGATGATGAAAAGAAAAATCGTGTTGAATGGTCTGGGCACGCGTTTGATGAAAAAAATATCTTAGGAATTTTGAAAAATTTGTGTTGACAACTCAAAAGAAAAGTGCTATAATAGTCTTAGAAAGAAACGAAAGGAATGTTCAAAATGAAAAAGATTCTTGCGGGTTTAACTTATACACTGGGCGCGGTGCTCTTGGTCTGGTGTGTATTATCTTTCTTTGATGTACTGCGCGGACAATGGTTCGATAATGTGTATAGTGTTTGGAATTTATTTAAACTCATTGCAGATTGGAGAGGTTAAAAATGTATTATTGTATTGATGGCAAAACTTTTAAAACAAAAGAAGATGCTTTTGATTACTTCCTTGACGTTTTTGATTTTACCGATGGTTCAAATTTGGATGAACTTTGCGAGAAGATGGAATATACAAAAGAAGAATTGCTCGGAACTCTTTTGTCTCTAGCTCTTAGAAACGAAACTTTTGATAATCTTGGTGATAGGGTTTTGAATGCAATAGAGGAAATTTTTCAAGAATTGGTAGAAGAAGACGAAGACGAAGACGAAGAAGACTGCGATTGACCGTCTTTCTTTATTATAAAATAAATACATGATCCAGCGTGGCCGGGCACTTCATTACACTAAAGCATAAAGAAAGAACGGGATTTCTCCCGTTCATTCCTTTTAAATTTTTAAAATCAATTCATGTGTGCAAGGTTCTATTAGATCGGTTTCTTCAAAATCGCAAAGGCAATCCGTTTCAATGTTAAATACTTCAAATGCTGAAACTTTGAGATATGGCTCATCGTCAAAGAAAAATGTCTCACCAACTTTTAAGTTTTTAAAATTTGTTGTATAGTCTTGATTGTCGCTTCTCCAATTCATTTTAACCTTCCTCCTTAACAAAAACATAATTTGTTTTTTGACGAACTATCGTAAACGGATTTTTTGAAATCTTTTCAATTTTTCTTTTAATTTCATTGTCAATTTTATCTTCATCTATCCAATTTGTAATAGGTTCTATTTCATCTTTAAAACCCATTCCATTTGAAAAGATAGAATAAAATCGAACTTGTTTTTTATATAAGTTCATTTTTATTTTCCTCTCTTTCTTTCTTTCTGAATATATTATATCATATCATATATGTTTTGTCAAGCATTATTTTCATCGAACATATGTTTTTTGAGTGGCCGGGCGCGCCGCTTTCGCGTGGTAAAGTGTTAAAGTGTTAAAGTAAATGCAAGATCCATTGAAAAACTTGCAAAAATTTTTTCAAGAAAACTATTGACAAAATCATGAAAATAGGTTATAATATAGGTGTTCCAAAAAGGAAAGGAAGAAAAAAGAAAGCATAGCGCAGAACGCGCAAAAAGAAAAAAATGAAAAAGTGCTTGACAAACTTCCGAAAGTATGGTATAATGAATACGTTCCCAAGAGGAACAAAAGAAAATTAAGGTTGCGACTTACCGCTAAAATGAAAGGAACTTATTATGACTAACAGAGAATTTCTTAACGCCGTTATCGCTCTCTCCGCTTCCGAGGAAATCACGGAACATGCAAAGGCTATGATTGCCTCTCTCGATAAGAGAAACGCGGCTCGTACCTCCAAGCCGTCTAAGACACAGCTGGAGAACGCTCCGATCAAGGAGGCAATTCTGGGTGTCATCGCAGAGATGAACGCGGAGGTTTCCGCTTCCGAACTGCATGAGCGTCTGAACATCAGCGTTCAGAAGGCTTCTTCTCTCTGCCGTCAGCTGGTAGAGGAAGGCAAGCTCTCCAAGGGTGAGCGCAAGGAGAAGGGTAAGGGTCTTGTGAAGGTTTATTCCCTCGCAGAAGATTCTTCCGATGAAGAAGTGGAGGTAGAGTAAACTCTAACTCTGAGGACGCGAAAGCGTCCTCTTTTTCTGCACTAACACTTTAGCACTTTAAAGCGTTACCACTTTAATGCGATGCGACGCCCGGGCGCGCCGCTTTCGCGTGCTAAATCGTTAAAGTAAATGCAAGAAGATCCGATAAACTTGCAAAAATAATTTTTGAAAAACTATTGACAAAACCCTTAATAGGGTGTATAATATAGGTGTTCCGAAAGGGAAAAAGAATAGTTATTTTGAAAGGAAGTATTGACTATGACAAAAATTTCTGATGCAGTAAAAATCCGTTTCATGAACGAAATCAAAGAATTTCTCGAGAAGAACGGAAACGATGTACTCAAAGTCAAGAGCGGAACCTATTCAATTCCGTGGGTAGAAGGTGATGATGAAGGCTATCTAAACATTACCTTCAGCGTGCCGAAGGGTTCACGTGATGGTTCGTCCCTCTATGATGGCTACGAGGAGGCGCAGAACTACGAACTCGAGACCAAAGAAAAAGAGGAACGCAAGGCAGAACGCGAGCGCAAGAAGCGCGAGAAAATCGAGCGCGACAAGAAAGCGCGAGAGGAAGCCAAGCGCAAGAAGGAAGAAAGAGAAGCAGAGGAAAAGAAAGAAGGTTGAGCGAGAGGGCGCGAAAGCGTCCTTTTTTTATATCTTTGCTTTAACGCTTTAAAGTGTTACCATGCTACCACTTTACCATGTTGAAGCGCCACCCGGCGCGGCTTGTTAAAAAGATAACAAAGAAAAATTTCAAAAAGATATTGACAAAACAACTCAAATGCTGTATAATAGGAGCATAAAGAAAAGAAAGCGAGAAAAAGAAAATGAATCGTAATATTATTGTACTTGACACGGAAACCGCAAATTCTCTTGAAGAACCGATTGCATATGATATTGGTTTTGCGGTTATTGATACAGAAAATGGAGACATTCTTGAAGAACATTCCTTTGCTATTGCCGAAGTTTTTCTCGATAAAGAATTGATGAATAGTGCTTATTATAAAGAAAAAATCCCGCAATATTGGAAAGAAATTAAAGAGGGTTCACGCAAACTTGTAAAATTTGAAACCGCGCGCCGTGTGCTTTATCAGACAGTTAAGAAGTATAATGTAAATATTATTGCGGCACACAACGCGCGTTTTGATAATCGTTCTACAAATCTTTCAAGACGTTATTTGACTTCTTCAAAATATCGTTTCTTTTTCCCCTATGGTATAGAAATTTGGGACACTTTGAAGATGGCGCGAGAGGTCATGAAAGAAGATGAAAACTATTCTTGTTTCTGTATTGAGAATAACTACATGACAAAAAATCATCAGAAAAGATTTACAGCAGAAATTTTGTATAGGTATTTGACAGGAAATAATAAATTTGAAGAAGCACACCGCGGTATTGATGATGTGCGAATTGAAAAAGAAATTTTTATGTATTGTTTACAAAAAAATCCAGAAATTGATGGAAGGCTTTGGAAGTAATGAGAGGGCGCGAAAGCGTCCTTTCTTTTTTGCTTTACCGTGTTAAAGTGACCGGCCATGATAATATTTTATTTATACTTAAAAAACCATTGACAAGTCCGAAAAGAAGGAGTATAATATAAACAGAAAAAAAAGAAAGAGGTAAGAAAAATGTTTAAATATATTAAAAAATTATTTTCTGATTCTGTTTTAACAACTAGTATTCGTCATTTTTCTTGTAACTTTGTTACAGTTGATGGGAAGGAACATTTTTATTCTGGCTTTAAATATATCGATGAAAATGCGATAAGTTGCAGTGGCCCTGAATATATTATGTATAATGTTCGTTCGGATGGATATATTAAAGATGATAACGATGTTATGTATCCATTACAAAATATTATTTCTATTTCTTGGGTATGTGATGATGAAATAGAAAAAGTATATGTAAAAGAATATAAAGTTTTTTATACTAAAGATTCAAAAAAGAAAGAAAAAACTATTGACAAATAAAAGAAAAGATGTTATAATATAAACAGAAAAAAAGGAAAGGAAGAAAGAAAATGAAATGGACAGATAAGTCAACTATAAAAATTGCTCTTTTTGAAGATTTAAAGGTTGGTGAGGGATTCGAAAAAGATGAAATTCTCTATATTAAAATTAGTGACAATTGTGCATTTGACGTTATCAATAATAGAAGTAACTTTTTCAATTCTACAGTAGAAGTTCTTCGTCGTGACTGTGAAATTATTTTCTACTAAGGAGGCCTAAAAATGGAAGCAATAGCATATCAAGTAAAGTTTAAACCAAAAGATGAAAAAGATGAGTATAACGGAATTCTCGTCTACAATGAAAACGAACCAGAAGAAAGTATAATTATTTGTTCTTGTTGCGGTGGGATTTTTCCTCTTAATATAGTTGAAAGTTATGAAAAATATCCAACGTGGGTGGACTTCTCCGCCGAAATTTGAGGGCTTTTTCCCTCTTTTTTATATGTAATTTTAGTATATTAAAGTGCTAAATCGTGCGCCCGGGCACTTCACCACACTAAAGCGAAAAAGTCAAAAATTGATAAATCAATAAATTGATAAATCAATAAATTCGTACCGTTGTATAACTTTCCAGTGTGAAGGCGAACATATGTTCCGAACAAACGTTCGATCGTGACATGAAAGCGAACAAACGTTCGAGTCAATTCCAATGCCTTGTCAAATAGTTGACATTAATTCTAATGCACTGAGCGCGCTGTCAAATAATTGACAAATAAGCTGGAAGCTGCACCTTATGAATAAGCTGGAACGATGAGGCGCGCGAATAAGCTGGAACACGTCACTCGAACATATGTTCGCCCGCTAAGCTGGAACTACAAAAAAATTTTGTAACTTGAAATTTAAAAATTTTCCGAAATTTGTAGAGGAACATCATATAAAAATTCACCTATAATCGTAAAGAAAAAAAAGCATCTTTTTTTAGCCCTTGGATGTGTCATGGTTAAGCTGGAACACGCTGTTGAGGAGAGGGCGCGCTGTCAAATTCTAACTCCGCATATGATAATCGAACGTATGTTCGTTTTTATTAGAAAATTTTTCGACCGAAATTTGAAGTCAGAATAAGCTGAAAATCAATCTCTTAACAACTAATCGAAAGGGACTTTTTTGATATATTCTGAAAAACGAGACTTGACTTCTAGCTTCACAGGATTTTGGGGCGCAAGAAACCTTTCCGCCCAAAAAGAGGCAAGAGTTAATGGACGTCAAAGAGGAAAGCTGCGCCGAAAATTCAAAGCAAAACCAAAAACGCAACGTATACGTTTTCTCGTACAATTACGTATACGTAAAACGTATACAATAACGTATACGTATATATGTACATAAAATGTATACGTAAAACGTATAAGTAAAACGTATAAGAAAATTTTCCGGTTTCGCGTTCAAAAAAATGTACGGAATAACGTATACGTTCTACTTATATATAATACGTATACGTAAAAAAATTTTTTTTGCAAATTAGTTCATTTTTGCGTAGCAAAAAGAACTAAAAATCCACTTTTATATGTAAGTAAAGGTAATACATTTATTATATACGGCGTTCTCGGGAACGCCCCGAATCCCGTTCACCCCGTACTCCTACGAAAAACGTATACGTAATACGTATACGTAATACGTAGAAGAAAAATATATACGTAATACCAGTACTACGTATACGTAATACCCATAGGAAAAACGTATACGTTTTACCCAAGCACCACCCGAACCAAGAGAAAAACGTATACGTAATACCCGTACAAGAAAACGTATACGCAATACGTATACATAGTACGTATACGTAATACGTAGAAGAAAAATGTATACGTAATACGTATACGTATTACGTAGAAGAAAAACGTATACGTAATACGTATACGTAATACGTATACGTATTACGTAGAAGAAAACGTATACGTAATATGTATACGAGAAAAGAGAGAAAGAACCCTTTCTTCTCCCCTTTCTCTTTCTCCCATAACGTATACGTAATACGTATACGTAATACGTATACGAGTGCCCTAGAAATTGGTTTGAATACGGCGCGACTTCGATAGTTTTAGTCCATCAGCTAGAATTTAGAAGTCGCGCCATCTTCGATTTTTTGGAAAATTTTTACTCAAATAAAATTGATTCTTCATAGGACATGAGTAATTCTTCCAAATTAAATTGAAAATTTTCTGGAATTTTTTCTTCGATTTTTCTCCACCCGTTTAATTCTTCGTCGGTTGGTTTTACTAAACCTCTCTTTACTTCCTTTATTCTTTCAAAAGTAGAGGGCGCGATGTCGAAGAAATCTTTGTATTCACCACCATCAGCTAGAATTTTCAGCCACTCTCCAAACATCATTTGATATGACATTTCTTTTGAAGTTGGATAAAGATTATTAGAGAGTTTATGACACATACCTCTAATTGCCTTAAAAGTTCCACTTCGCGCGGACTTCGCAATTAAGTCTCGGTTTCCAACCATTTCATTAAAAACAAAATCATATCCATTCATCGCGTGTTTGTCAACACTCCAAAGAAGTTCAAGCGCATTAAAGTTTCCTTTTCTCAAGTCAGCAAACCATCTCCGAAAATCGATTGAAGTATCATATCCACCAAACATATTCTTTCCTTGCTTGAATCTTGAGATTCGACCATCGATAAAATCTTTCCATTCTGGTTTTACAAGTACCATGTAATCTTTATCTGAATTTTCTGAATTAAGACGATAATTCTGAGAGCCATAAAGCGCTCTAAAACATGGCTTACCAAAAGTGGTTTTATTAATTTTCATCCCGAATCCTCCGAGTCTTTTGTAATCTATTAAGATACTCACTAAGCTTTTTCTGAAAATCTTCATCTTCCAAGAAGAAGCCGTCCGTTCCCATCCAACTCTGAAAGTTACAAATGAGCTGCATAAAACGCCAATCTGGGAATTCGTACCAAACCTCACGAAGCGTATTCAAGTACCTATCAATTCTTTTCAGATCTCTCATTAGAATCTACCTCCACCCATTCATATTCATTTACCATGTCGCCGCAAACAGATGTACAAATAAAATCTTCAAGATATTTATCAACTTCTTCGTCAAAATACCAATCAGGGACGTGGACTTCCGCCTCTCCAGAAAATTTCAACTGTACTAGCATTTTCAAATCTCCTTTTTATAAACAATAGACACATTACCATTAAAGAAACTTACATACATCGGTTTGTTAGCATCAGCGATAACAAATTTCTTTTTAAAATATTCACGATTGTCTTTGTCGAGGTCACACCAATCTATATCGAAATTAAGCTTAAAGGAAGGAATAATATCAGTTTCATAAACCATTGTACAGTCCTCCTTACATTAAATCGTCCATCGAATTAATACCAATCGCGTCATAAAGCATTTCGAGAAAATCACTCCAGTCTTTAATAAAAGGAACATATTTTTGAAGTTCGAGAAGCGGAGGAAGCTTTTCATTTAATGTATTGTAGTTAATATTTCTAACAGACCCCTTAGCTAAACCTTCCGCATGTATTCTATGATTAAGACCAACAAGAATTTTAATAAAATGCTTTCTTGTCATTTAGTATCTACTTCCTTTCTCATTTTCTAATAATATTATACCAAATTTTTGTACAAATTTCAAATATTATTAGTTTGAATGTTGATAGCGCGACTTCGATAAAAATTCGGATAGAGCTTCTCGAATTACTTCACTCACTTTCGCGCCATTTGCATCGCAATAGATACGCAATTCATTTTTCATTTCTTCAGTAATATTCGCACGAATTGGATAAATATAAGCTGCTTTCACTTTTCATCTCTCCCACTTTCAATACTATCATAAAAATAAGCACCTATCAAAATTCCCCAGCCAACTGCTTGCAACCAATTAGGACAATTTCTAAAGATATACTCAACACTACCTGCCGCAGCAAGATACAATAAAGTTCTTCGACCCCAATTCCATCTTTCCATTTTATTTCACCTCGTCATATTCTGTTATAATTTCCAGATTACCAGCGCGATCAACTAAGTCTCTTCGATGATAAAGATCAGCGCAACCAAGTCTTACTTCATCATTATCTACTTTTTCCAAAAACTCATTTACGTTCATGGCGCGATACCGTGGGTTTCCATTTTCTCTCCAAAAAATGCCAACGCCAGCTTCGTATTTAGTAATCCTTACATTTTCCCAATTTCCATCAAGAAGCATCCAATTACCATAGACAATACATAAATCTTTTATTGCTCTTTCAAAGCGACTTTTCATTTTTAACCTCTCTATTTGACATTGCTACAAAAATTTCGGCCAGTTGCTTTAACTCGGCACGGTTTAAGATTACATCATGATTTATATAATCTTTACCACGAATAATTGACCAAATCATCTTCAATTTTTGATGAAGACGGCGCGACTTCGACTCAGCTAAGAATTTTGATGTAATACAAGAGCTGAAGCAATAAAGATCTTCTTCTTGAGAAAGCTGGAATGAATATCCATCACCACAGCCGCAATTACAAGATATAATCACGCCAGTGTTATCTTTAGAAGTATATATCATAGTGATTCTCCTTATATTACAAAACTGTTTACGTCTTCACTATTATCAACAATTTTTGCTCTTGTGTTCCATAAATTGATTGCCGAGTCATAACCATTAACCTTAAACTTAAGCTGACCGTCTACAAATCTAAATTCCGAATTACGATTAAAATAAATTTTGCATGTATTACAACCAACTCGATACGAAGCAACATATAATCCGTCTGATTTGTATCCATTGTCGTACTCTTTTATGCTTGCTTTCCCACCACAAAACGGGCAAGGTTTTAATTTATTTATATTTATTACCTTCCTCTTCACTATACAATTCTTCCATATCTCTTTCGTTCCAAACACAAGTCGCGTGTTCTATATCATCATATAGATATTCACCGCACATTGGACAATAATTGTATTGATACGTTACTTGTACTTCGTACAATCCCTTATCATTTGACAAGAATCTAGAAGGATTATGATAAAATCCACATTTTGGACAAAAAGCGTAGATGGCACCATTGCCTTTGAATTTTTCATACTTCCATGTCATTTTCCTGTTCCCACTCCTTTTTAAAACGAGAATAGACAGCTGTGCATCTCGGACACAAAACTTCTTTGCCAAGCTTGCTCCAGTCCTTAGGTAATCGTTTTACGACTCTATTGAAAAAAACATAACTCTCTGGTTCTAACTCCGCTTTTCCACAATGATCACAAATATACACCCATCTCTTGACTCTCATTAGTAACTCCCCATAGATTTCTTTGCAAGACATTTAATAATTTTATCTTGGTAATTAATCTTTTCCTCTAAATCTCTAACTTTATCTTCGAGAGGTTTTACTAATTCTAAATACCAATCTTTGTCGTCTATCAAAGCGTTGCTTCCTTCCATGTTATCTAAAAGAGAAAGAAGAACCTCATTAGTTATTGGGACTTCTTTTGAAGAAGAACAAATATTTTTTACTGCTTCTCTCATTAAAAATATATCAAGTTTAGTCATCTTTATCCTCCAGAACCCAAATTTGTCCTCGGTTATCTATGATTTTATAATTATCAGTTACTTTTTTAAATGTAGTGGTATCTGAAATCTTTACCTCGTACTTATAACGACCAGTCGGCGCGCCAGATATAATTTCATTTAACGTCATCCAAATAATACCGCCAATAAGTCCGATAACAGCTACCCACATAATAGGTGTGCTAATTTTATCTCTAATTGTTCCAAATCGTGCACATCCTAAAATGCTACCGATAATGCCGATAAAGACAAAAACTACTTCAACTAAAATAATAAAGCCTGGATTACATAAATGTCCAGTAATAGGAGTTTTTGTAAGAATTTCCATCTTTATTTATCCTCCAACACCCAAATTTTTCCATGTGATTCAATTATATTATACTTTTCAACTATTTCTTTATAATCTGCTGAATCGTCCACTATTGCTGTATATCGATTTCTTCCAGTCGGAATTTTTTCTAAATGAGAATCAATAATAAAGAGAGTGATTAAACACAATATAACACTTCCCCAGCAAATTGCACTACTAATATCAAGAATTTTTCTATATTCTTTTGTTGTTTCTTTTGTTGAAGCATAAAAACCACTAACGCCCCACGCAAGCAATGAAACGAAAAACCAAATAATGAAAGGAAAGAATGGATAATTATTTTTCAAAATTGGTGTTACTTCAATAATTTCCATAAAGTTCTTTAAATTCCTTTCCAAACTCTTTTTTAGCTTCTTCCGCGACTTCTCTTGAGTTAAAATAAATAATACCAGTTTGACGAAATACATACGCCCCAGAAATTACGACTCCTTTTTCCGAACCTAAACCTAAGTACCACTTTTGAGTATCTTCATTGTTCCAGTCAATTTTATCACCATCATGGGTCAAGGAGAAGCGCCACATCTTTCTAAGAAGAGTTTCTTCTGCGGCTCGCTTTTTCAGAAGTTCCTTGTTAGTGCAATAATTACCAACTTCATATCGTTTATCATCCAAACAAGTAACCAATTCAGTGGTTTCATATACTATACCATCTCTTCCTATATAGTAATAACCAGCGTCTTGCTTTTGTCTTTCAAAGCTATTGTTCAGACTGCTATTAGCATGACCTTTAATTAAATCAATCAATTCTTTATCTGGTTTATATTCAACGCCATCAATATAAATAAAATCAGTCATTTTCTTCCTCCAAATCTGGAAAATCAATAATCGCCCATGCAGACGGCGCGACTCCGTAAACTTTATCTATTGGAAAATGGGAGAGAGAAACATTATCAGTCCAAACATCGCTCTCTTTATTATAAAGACATTGTTCTACCCATTTATAATCATTTTTCTTCATTGCGCAAAAATAGAGACCGCTTTTATCTGGTTTTTCTTCAGGATATTTTCTCCATATAATAAAGCTTTCTTTCTTTGCTTCTTTTTCTTCTTCTTGGAGTTTTTCAAAAAAATTCACAAGGTCATCTGCGTTGTCTTTTACATTTTTAAAAAGCTTAATAATTTCAAAATAATCACTTTTCATTATTATTCTCCTTATCCGAACAGATCATACTTTGCTATAACTATTGTATTTGCTCATTCGGGTTTCTTCTCATACTCCGAACACTTGCGGCACTGTAGAATGCCGGCTGGCAGCTCCTGCTTTTTAATAAACATTCCCAATACGGTTCTGAATGATCCAACGGGCCACTTATATCTGTAATTTTGAGATACTTGCAATCATCTTTTTTCTGTTCTTTGGACATTTCATTAACAGTCGCCATCTTTGCCATAATTCTATTAGAAACTTTATCAACGACTTTATCAATAATCTCATCAGATCTCTCTTTTATGATAGTATGTACTTCATTTATGACTGAATGATATACATTATCACTCATATAATTATCATACATAAGTATCTTAGAAAATTTTATAAGTTCATCTGCACTATCGCGCGTTTGTTCAAAAAGTTGAATAATTTCATCATACTTCTTCATTATCAGTAACCTCCTCTGCCCAAAGAATTGGAAGAACTATCTCTCCATTTACTGTCCAAACATTATCTAATGTAGAGTAGAAGCAATATTCCAATCTTTCGTCTTCTCCAATTTTTACATCTGCAAAATATCTGCCGTCTTTCTCAGGTTTCTTATCAAGCTGATGCCAAATAATCATTTTATTCCTCCGCATAATCCATTAAGGCATTCGTAATATTAGGAATTAAATGAAAACAAGTGTCAGAACCACGTCGCCCACACTCCTCACAGTTTCCATTATCCTCGGCTTCAATACACCACCTGAAACAATGCTTCAAGTCTTCAATAGTATCTCTTTCGCTATCATATTTATTACTTAATGAAAGAAAATTACTATAACCTTCAAGAAAATGATAAACTTCATGGATTACAAAATTTTTACATCTTATTTTCTTTGGATCAATCTCTCTTAGAGGACAAACATTACATCTTCGATTACAACACCAATAAAAAGCAAAGGCAATATCTTTAATATCAAATTTAGAATTGATTCTTCCCATAATCTTCTCCAATCTTTAAAAGAATTTGTTCAACTTCTAAGTTCAAAAGAGTACATTTTTCTGAACTGTCATAACCCCATATGCAACTAACGCAATTCATTTGATCGTAAAGATTACACATAATGAAACCATTTAAAAGCTCCTGGATATATTTAGACTCTTCTTTTCGGTTTTTACTACGGAGAAAATAGAAATATTCAGTAAGCTGATCTACAATAAGTTCTAAAATTTCTTTATTGCAATCAATAATCTTTTTTCTTTCACAGTTGTCACAATTTCCATTGTCACATCCTTTTAACAGCCGCACGAGTTCTTCTCTTGTGTATTTTGATTCTGCTTTTCCACAGGTATCATCCGGCTTAATAATACCTTTCATAGCAATCGCGCACTCCCCATAGCAATCAGAAAACATTAGATGTTTACAATTTTGACAAGTAATCATTCATCTTCCTCCCTTATTGCCCAATCTACGTCATCATAAGGAAAGTCCGCGTTTTTGTCTATTGCTTCTCTAATTTCATCTAATGAAGCATTGTCAGGTACTTCAATCTGGTCAAAAGTAAAATATTCAATATCAATCAGCATTTTCATCTTCTCCTTTTACTACTTTAATCTTAATATCGTCATAGGTATAATACGCGCCTTCATCAAGAGCCATATCATAGATTTCATCCATAGTGGTGCTCTCAGGAACAACAAAAGAAATCGATTTTACAAAATCAACATAAACTGCCTTTACCTTTTCCATTTAGCAATCCTCCACCTCGATTTCTATATCGCTATAATCCATAGGAGCTTCTTCTTCTGCTAATTCTTTAATGTCTTCATAAGAAGTAGCATCTGAAACTGTAAAATCTTTTACAACTGTATATGTAACAAAAACCTGTTTCATATTATCTGTTCCTTTCCTTATTTTCTATAATAATTATACCAAATTTTTGTACATTTTTCAAACTTTGAATAGTTATTGGATATGAAAAAAGAGAGCTTATGGCTCTCCTATTTCGTCTCTTTTATTCGCATTTTGTATATGGCGCGATCCCGATTCGAGCGACCATTATTTCTTCTTATTAATAATCTTTACCTTATAGCCAAGTTCCTTCTCGATTTCATCAAGAGTCATTTCGCGAGAAGCAGGTTTTGTGATAATATCAAAATAACAAGCAGGATCTTTAATACCCCGTTTACTTGCAAGTGCAGAGACAGCCTTATATAAAGGCACTGAATCATTACAATTTATATAAGTGCATGTACCAAAGTAAAATGGATTACTCGTAATCGTAATAGATGGAAGATGCTCCTGAGTAAAGGGTAATGTAGTTTTTGGGAATTCAACAATGTGCTCACCCTTTTCATCTTTATATTTATAAACCAATTTAAGATACCAGGTTTTATCCTCTTTAAAAGGGGCAATGTTAAAAAGTTCAGCCGCGTCATTTTTATTCATTAAATATCAATCCTTTCATTTCAAATATAATAGAACAATATATACTTCGTTTATACCAGGAGTTTACAATCCCGATTGGAAACCCAACGAAAATTCATGTTTTCATCCACAACAAGAAAATGTTCCATGTCTGAATTTACAAAATATACCTAAGAATTATGTGAATAGCCATAATTGTCATACCAGGCCACAAAAATATTAGGCATTACTATTCTCCTTTTTCAAATAATTACAAATGAGTTCGCAACGGTGCCGATATTTGCACTCAACAATCGTATCTCCACAAAGACATAAGGTATCAAGACTTGATTTAACTTGCACTGGTTTTTGGGCTAGCAAAGGCTCAAATTCTAAACAGGCGTGACAATACTCATGAATATTAAGCTTAATCATCACTATTCTCCTTTAACAATATTAAACATTTATTCATTGACCAACATTTCAATTACGATAATTATCAGTCCAGTTTTGATAATAATGACAAGCGACTGAAATATTATCAATAAAATCAAAGTCAGCAACCTTTACAGACTGCGGCTTCTTTCCTTCGGTACGTGGTTGTTCAATAACTGCATTTGAAATAAAATATATAATTTTCATATAGGTTTCTTTGAGCATGCAAACATCTCTATGATTGCAGATTGTACACTGGACATTAAACAAGCTTCTACTCATATTACTAACTCGTATGTCTCCTCAAAAATATCAGGTTTACAAGGATAGAATTCTCCCTTGACATCACAGATAATCCAATCACCTACTGTGATATGATGGTCGCCTTCTAAGGTGTGAATTTTTAGATCTATGTTTCCACATCTTCCAATCCAGACTAGATTCTTTACTCCGATAAAATCTACAATCTCCATAAAATTGTCGCCTGTCCATTGAACTGCGCGAATTTCAACAGGTTTCTTAACAAAAGTTTTAATCATTATTTTTCCCATTTTTCCATTACTTGACCTCTTTGTTCAGAAGCTCGTCTCTATAACCCCGTAGCAGATCACAGATTTTTTTGAATTTCTGAGTCAGTTAGTTTATGTGTATTCCAAAATATGATATTGCGAAGTTCATCGCATTCGCGCATAATTTTGCAAATTTCAGATACAGTCATTTGATTCTCCTTTCATCGATCTTTCCAACATCGAATTTTATAAGACAGCTTCTACAAATATTTTCTTTGATGGGCTTATCTATAGCTTTCTTCCAAACTTCGGCTCTTCTATAACCTTCAAGCCAAATATAACGCTTGCACTCTAGACATAAACGTGGAATAAACGCAAATCGATTACATGAGAGCATCATCGCTACTCCACCTTTCCAGTAATTAACTCACTATAAGGCAAACTTTCAATCCAATTACAAAAATCGCGCCATTCGTCAAGCTTATGGTTCTTACGGGACTTATAAATGTTTGCCAAAACCTCATAATTTAGCATAACCGTCCGACGCTGATTGTAAGAGCTAGGCAAAAGCTGGATCATCTGCCACCAATATCGCTTGTCCTTAGTTTTCAAATATTTTGCACGGCACTCATTAAGCATGTCGATAATGTCTAGCATTAGTCCAAGCGGTGACAATCTAGTTCCATCCGAGCTTACCGAAACCGTAAATGGATTGTCTTCTCTGCCTAGCAATTGCTCAATACTGAAATCATCAAACGTGAACTCTTTTGCATGAATCTTATGCATCGTCGAACACGAATTTGCAACAGTTCCAACCTTGTATGTATCGAATTCTTTCCCATTTATGGACTATCTTTTACTATGTGTAAACATAGGATACCATTTCGGCATTTAAGATGCTTCGTTTCCTAAAACATCGCTACGTATCAATAGTAGCCCTACTCTCCTGTCCGTAAGACTTAGGAGATAGTCTCTACAGGTTCATAATTATAACAAATCTTTTATAGTATATTGTTTATCATAAGGAATAACAATCAAACGAATATGATTTTTTTCGCAATAATCTTTTTTTCTTCTATCGTTTTCTATTAAATTATCATATCCATCTTTCCACTTTCCTTCTGGTTGAATATAATGTTGTTTTCCATTATATTCAATTAAATGAGATAACTTATGATTTTTAAAAATTGCGAAATCAAATCTTAAACTTCCATTATTAACACCTTTTAAATCTGGAAAAGTATATTGAGTTGAAAATTCGATGTTATTTTCACTTAATAATTTGATTATATTTTGTTCATTTTTAGAATGAATACAACCACAGCTATTTACATAGCCAGCTCTAATAGATGAACCTCTTGTTGTAAAAATATTTCCACATTTTTTACATAAACATGTCCATAAAGCAACCCCTTGTTCATCAGAGCCAGCTCTATATAATATTTTTAGATTGTCTGTTTCATAATTAGTCATATCATAAATATTACCAGATGCTTTTTCCTTTTGTAAGCATCCACATGATTTAGTATGCCCACTGTTCAAATTACGAGTATCAACATCAATTTCTTTTCCGCATTTGCATTTACAGTGCCATTTTCCACCTTTGATATAATAAAGAGGTGTTAAATATCCAAAACTTTTTCCTGTTAAGTCTACTCTTGGCTTTGAATTTCTTGATTGTTTTTCCATTTTATCACCTTCTACTGTTAAGTAGAAATAGGTATCAAACACTATAAGAATTTGAAACTTTTATGTTTCCCACGGGATTCTTGGGTAAGTTCCCCGTTAGCTACAAATATTGTAACCCCCGCTGATAAGCGGGAAAAGTATTTCATTGGCAGAAAGAATTCTACCAGTAAAGTGGAGCCGTAATATCAAGGTATACAGTAATCATCCGCATGAATTTACGATGATCCGTACCTGTATTACGAAGACGAGTCATGAGATCGAGATCATTAGTACCAATGCCTCTTCGATATGGTTTTCCAGTAGATTCAAAAATATAAGCACATTTATTGTAGTCATGACAACCACGACAATTTTCCGTCGATGGTTTACAGAAACTATCGCTCTTCTTCCAAGAGTTCATCGGATTACGCATACCACGAATGGCAGCTTCCCAACCCATTACTTCAGTATTTTCAATTTTTATCATCTTTATGTCTTCTCTCCTTACTCTCTTTAATAGATCCAGCGGCAACTAGAGCCATAGCAAAAGCTCCAAAGGTTGCCCCAATAAAAAGACCAATCAAAAAACTAATCATCTTCTTCCTCCTCAAAACCATCATATGTAGCAACAATATCATACAATGTTTGCGCCAAAGTTTTTCTATCTAAAGTAACACCGGCTCTTTCAAAATAATGAAGCTGGTCATTTATGGTATCTTCATAAGCCTCAATGTAGTCCTCAACTCTCCAATCGCCATCAACAATTTTCTTTAGATAGTTTAAAAGACAACGACCCTTTGCTGTCAGCATATATTTTTTCATTCGTAATACTCCCACTCAAGACTACCGCCGCACATTTCTTTATCCTTATAATCAAACTGAATTACATAAATTTCTAGACCAGGCTCATCGCAATAGAACTTACACATATATCCATTCTTCACAAGAATACGCATAAACTTTGAAATGTCATCAAACATTTGACAGCGCGCGTCCTCTGTTTCAAGGTACTTATTTTTATAACTATCAAGACTAAAACAAATACTATTTGGTTTCATATTAATCCTCACTTTCTAAAATCCAATAAACATTTTGATTCTTTTCATTCTTGAATACACCAATTTTTCCCTTTTTGTCGAGAGAACGAAGTACGCCTCCGACTTGAGTTGGACTAATTGAAATTCCAAATTTACGCATTGCCGCGGTTGAAATGGATTTAGAGGTCATACAACTTCTTTCGCTAAGAATTGCTTCAACAACTTCGAGATTAGTCATTTCCTTTTAATTCCTCATCCTTAAGAATATATATATCTCTATCATAATCCTCTTCAAAAGTGAAAGTTACTTCATCAACACCCTTCCCAAAATAGCGTTCAATCTCATCAATTCCTTCTTTGACATCGCGCACAAGTCCAGTTGCCCTATACATTTTATCATCAACTTCCTCATAATAAAGAACAGAAAATTTAACCATATCTTAAGTACCTCTTTTCCTTTTTTCTATAATAATTATATCAAAATTTTATGTAAAAATCAATTAATTTTCTTATTCAAATTTTTATATTCTTACTAGAAATATCCCACTTAATCCATGAGAGAATTACTAAGGAGGGAGCCTTATGTTGCTATATGACGGTCGCTCCTATGCTTTTCAATGGGATTTAAATATCTCAGTGATTGTCCCAAAAGCAATGGAAGGACAAGATATTGAATTTTCTTTCTCTAAAGACGAAAACGCTGTCACAACAAAGGCTTATCTAAAAAATGATCTAATAGTTGCTGATATTCCTAATTATCTTTTAAAAAGAACTGGTTTTTTAAATGTATATCATATATTAGAAGATGAAAAAGGGAATAGAACAATTTGGCGAGGTCAATTAAGAATTCTTAAAAAAGAAAAGCCTGATGACTATCCCGGTTCGTGGGAAGAGGAAAAAGAATGGGATTCGTTAAATAAAAGGGTCACTAAATTAGAAGAAGAACTTCCAAAATACGAACTTAAAGTTGGAACCGAGACAAGTCTTGGCGGCGTAAAAAGCTCTAAAGAAAAAAATAAAATAGAGATTCTCGAAGATGGAACCATGCAGATAAATGATATAGATCTGGCGTTAGACCTTATCTTTAGTGGTGGTGGGGCTGACGTTAATGAGGAGGAATTTTAATGGCTATCCAAATTCTTAATGCCCGTTTCACAGTTAGAAATGATCCTGCTGAGAAATGGGAATCCTCCAATCCAATATTACTAAAAGGTGAAATAGGTCTTGAAAACGACACCAACCAATTTAAATTTGGTGATGGTGCAACACCGTGGAACGAACTAAAATACGTAACACTTCCTTTGAATCCAGAAACTCCTGTTGTTGAAAATTTAAAAATTAACGGAGAACTTCTAGAAAAGAATAAGGATGGTTCTATTGAATTGCCGTTAGCAAGTGCCGCTGGTTATGGTTTAGTTAAACCAGACAATGAGACATTAAGTGTAGGCAATGGCGTTCTGTCTATCTCAAAGTTAAGTGTGGACAAACTTTATGTTAAAGAAGATTCCGAATTAATACTTGATGGAGGTCATGCTTGATATGGCGAATACAATTTTACAAACTCGTATTCAACTAAAATATGATACTTATACTAATTGGCAAACTAACAACCCAGTTCTTAGAAAGGGTGAATTAGGTATTGCCGAAGTACCAGCTGAAACCGGCGCAACTCAAGGCGAGCCTGCGGTTCTAATTAAAGTCGGTGATGGTACTTCTAACTGGAAAGACTTAAAGTATATTACCGGTCTTGCCGGAGATGTTTATGCTTGGGCAAAGGCGGCTACGAAGCCAACTTATACCGCAAATGAAATTTCTGGTCTTTCTAATTATATTTCTGGTCAGATTAATGATACTGATACTCAATACACAATTAAACTTGAGGGTCGTACTGTTAAACTCTTCTCTAAGAAGAAAGACGATGCTGATTTTGGTGAGACTCCTATCGCTTCTGTCACTATTCCAGAGACAACTTATACTTTAATTACTGGTGTGACAAACGGCACTGTTAAGTTTAATGATACTGAGGTTGCAGTCGCTGGCCTAAAGAGTGCAGCTTATGCTGAAGCAAGTGCATTTGATGGCGCTGGTTCTGCTGCTGCTGTTCTTGGTAAGGCTACTGATGCTGCTTCTGCTAATACAGTATATGGCGCGAAGGCTGCTGCTGCTGCTGCACAGGCCACAGCTAATGCGGCTATGCCAAAGGCTGGCGGCACGTTTACTGGCGCTGTTACACTTAGCGGTGCTCCAACTACTGAGCTTCATGCTGCGACTAAGAAATATGTAGACGAAGCAAAAGCTTCCGCTGTCTCTACTGCTGCTGCTGATGCAACAACAAAGGCGAATGCGGCAAAGGACGCAGCTGCCGCTGATGCTACTTCAAAGGCTAACCAAGCTTTAACTGATGCAAAGGCTTATGCTGATGAAAAGACTGCTGGCCTTACGGGTGCTATGCACTACAAGGGTGCAGTTGAGGCTTGGCCACCAACTGGCGCATATGTTTCTGGTGATGTTGTTCTCTATGGCTCAAAAGAGTATGTTTATGATGGCAAGTCTTGGCGTGAACTTGGCGATGAAGGCAGCCACGTCTTAAAGACTCAAAAGGTTAATGGTCACGCTCTTTCTGGCGACATTACCCTAACTGCGGTGGATGTTGGTGCAGCTACTTCTGCTGATATTGCAAGTGCTATCGAGGCTCTTAATGTTGCTGTCAAGGGTGGAGCAGGTAAATATATCCAATCTATCCAAGAGACGAATGGTAAGATTTCTGCTGTTGAAGCTTCTATGCCAACAGCTTTAAAGAATCCAAATGCTTTAACTTTTGGTACTAAAACTTATGACGGTTCTGCCGCTCAGACTATTACTGCGGCTGACATTGGCGCGATTACTGATATTTCTGGTAAGCAAGACAACCTAATTTTTGATGGAACTTATAATGCTGCCACTAATAAGGTTGCTACTGTTTCTACAGTTACCAATGCGATTAACAATCTAGACGTAGAAGACACCGAGGTTGCTGGTAAGGTTGTTAGTGCTGTAAGTGAGACAAATGGTAAAATCACTGTCACTCGTCGTGATCTTATTGAGGCCGATATTCCTACTATTGGTGCTGCTAAAGTTTCTGGTCTTGCTAAGGTTGCTACTTCTGGTAAGATTGATGACTTAACTCAAACGGCTTATATTATTTTTGACTGCGGTTCTTCTTCCACAGTTATCTAATTTTATATATAGAAAGGACGGAGGGTCGGCGCAAGTCGGCTCTTTTGTCTTATATAGGAGGATAAATGAATAATACGTCTTTTAATACAAGAATAAAACAAAAAAGGGATACTGCTGCTAATTGGGAAAAAATCAAAAATTCTTTTTCTCCCTTAGATGGCGAGATTATTATTGTTGACACTTCCGCTGGCGATACTCGCCTAAAGATAGGAAGATATGATACCTCTAAAAGTAGACTTCTTACATACGCAGAATTACCTTTTCTAGATGAAAAACTCTATAATACAGTTGGAACGAAAATTGGTAACATTTATGATGAAATTAATGAGAAAGCAACGAAAGACGTCGCTACACAATCTACAAATGGACTCATGAGTTATGTTGATAAAAAGAAAATTGATGACCTTGATAGTACAGTTGCTACAGCAGTTGGCGCCGCTGTGGCTGACATCGTAATAGATGGCGGTACTTGGTAATATAAAAAAGGACTCGTAGAAGATAATCTACGAGTCTTTTATTATAATTATTAAACTTTTTGAAAGTATATTCTTCCCGGTAATCCAGCAGCTGGTCTCTGAGCGGCTGTACCATATCCGTCATTTGGAAGGGTTTGCAAAGAAGCTCCCTTGATAGCACATGCGTTCCAAACACCACCCTCACATCTCCAAACTTCTAAAGCGTAGTTCGTTCCAGCCGAATTGTAGATTAGCGCCAAAATTCTATTCGATAGATTATCACCACTTCCGATTGAAGTAGCAAAGTATTGACCATATTGAATATTAAGCCATCCAATACTACCACATTGGAAGCCACCACCATAATTTATAGAATTTTGTAAAATTTGAGAAAGCGCTTTAGTTCTCCAATCATTCTGATCAGATGCTGCTATATCGTGAACGTGCATTATACCTAAATTCATTTGAGCGGCATAGCTATTAGACGCACCTGTACCACCATTATTAACTGGAATTGTATCAGCGTTTGTATAAGTGTGCCACCAACCTTTCCATCCAGTATTCGGGTCATATTCAGCTGTCCAAATACGGCCACGCATTGGATATGCTTCATGTATCTCAACTATTGTTTTGTAGTGATTAGCTACGGAAGAATGAACTTGATATACTTTTCGATAGCCGTAAAACGGGCCAGATGTTACAGGTGAGTTAACAAGCGTTGAAGCGTCTTCTGTTCCAAAACTCCAATCGGCGTTAGCGTCGCCAAGAGAATTGTTGATATCAATCAACCATAAATCTGTATAAGGTTGATTATTCGCACCATAATATGGTGCATAATGTTCAACGACCCCAGCAGCTGCGCCTAGATTTATACGCGCATCTGAAGCAGTGTTCGCTCCAGTTCCACCATTATTTATTCCGATAACATCTTTAGCAGAATATATACAGACCCAATCCTGCCAGACGCTATTTGCATATGTTCTGATATACATCGTATATTCAAAACAAGTGAATCTCTGATAAATATTGACATTGTTTATTACTTCTAGTATTCCGTGATTGATTCCATTCGGACGAGGTGGAACATTTGAGCATTCCCTTAGATCTACCCAGTACACACCGGGAGTAGTTAAATTATTAAAGTCACCTGAAAATACTCCAGCAGACTGGAGAGCTTGATACCCCTCTCCACGTGAGTTTGCTCCTGTACCACCATGTTCAATGCCAACAACTTCAGTTACGTTACCGGCATTTAGTTTTTGTGACCCCCCCCCGCGGTTCCAACAAACGCAGTGGCATCTTTTAAATTAATACCGATCTCACCTTCGGCCAAAGTACCTTGAGGCGGATCAGAATTCCCTCTTTTTGGTTTAATAATATTAGCCATTATTTTCCTCCTTTGGAAATAAAACTTTTTCCCAATAGCTAGTGTTTAACTTTTCAAAGAATTTATCTTCTTTTTCATTTATACACGCATATAAATAGTCCTTCAAAATACTGGTATAATTAGAACCAATATAAAGTGCTTTCTCTTTTTTTGTGGTAAAACTTTTTAACTGATCTGCCGCGGCCCTACATTCTTTTTTTATATTTTCAATTTTTTGCTTAATCTCCAAAGCTCTATCTTTATATTCCTCTGCATAAACCAAAAATTCATCAAGCTCTCCAGAAAGAACGATTTTCAAAAGACGCTTGTTCGTGATACAATTATTATTGCGTGAATAATGAGCAAGAACATAGACAGGAGATTTTACTTTAACTCGATGACATCTTTCATCACAAACAACATACCCTTCTTTGTCCCAAGGCAATTTTTCAACAGCTCTTATCAGTTCATCGAAATTGGCTTTATAAAGTTTTGGCAAATCTACAAGTTCCTTTACGCTATCACAAGTTTTCCAAAAGGGAAATTCAATATCAAAACAGCATTCTCTTTTTGATAAAAAGAAAATTTGATAATCTTTATAAGGAATTACAATACGATTCTCAGGAGAGCAGAGTTCAAATAGATAAGTGTTAGATTTAGATAAATGATCTGTAAATTCTTCAAACTTCTCGAAGCCATAATTACGAAGCGCTCTTTCAAAAAGTTCTCCAAAACTGTGTATATCATTTGCTGGAGTTTTAAAAGCGTCAATAGAGCCATTAGTAGAAAGATGCCATTGCCCTTCCCACCACCAAACTTTCATCAAAGAGCCATCTTCTTTTTCAGAAATAGTGGCAGATTTCCAATCAATTTTTGCAGCATTTCGCTCTCCAAAATTAAAAAACTTATCGAAAGGATGGCAAGCTATCTTCCAAGTATATTCATCTGGATGAAATAGGATAAGGCCACGACATACCTGAACAAAATCATTAGAAAGATCAGAATTAATCTGGTCATATTTAAATAATACGAACTCACCCTCTTTCTGAATTTTAAGATTATATGGCGCGGAAGTCAAAAATTCTTCCCAATCAGGCTGTACATGAAGGAAATCTAAAAAAGCATCAATTTTTCTCATTTTTAACTCCTTCTTCATTTAAACATCTTTTACAGAACATTTTTTCTTCTTTTTTAAGAGGTAAGCCACACTTAGCACAAAATTGTTTTGAAAACATTGAATATTTATGAATTACATTTTCTACTTCGGAAGAATATCTGTCAAAATAAATTACAAGTTCTCCCCATTTTTCTTTTATTTGGAGACAATGAAAATTCCTAACGTGCTTGCCCATCGCCGTGCGAAGGTCTTTTAACATTTCTTCACCAAAAGCACAAAGCCAACCAGCTGGCATCTCATATAATGGATTATAATTTTCAGAAGCCGAATCAATCATGAAAGGATATTCCTTTTTGAGTCTATTGACGCCAAATTTACCATCATCTTCAAAAATTGAGAAATCATATTCACGCATAATACCATTCTCCTTCCTGGTTTACAAGAGCAATATGATGAGCACTATTATTATCGTTAAAAAGTTCTACTCCATAGTTGAAGGCGCGACCCTCTTCAAAAATTTCCTCACCCATAAGAAAATCCCAGAGAAGATCTTTTGCTGCTCTTTCGTCTTTTGCTCTTACACAAAAACTCTCACAAACTTCAGTCCCAAAAAACTTGTAAAACATAAAATATTCTTTCATTATATTGGCTCCTTTTCTTTTTTCTATAAATATTATATCAAAAAAATAAAGAAAAATCAATTCTCAATTTTTCCAGTGACGTCGCAGTAATGAAGCTCCATCAAGTCTTTTCTAGAATCTGGAAAATACCTCTTAATCTTTTCTTCGTTTTTTTCGCCAGAAAAGAAGGGGAGCATATGGCATTGGATTAGATAAAGAGTTTCAAAAGCTATCGCTCTTTCCTCAGCTCCTTTCTTAGTCATGTCACCAAATTCTTTTGAAGTTAACCAAAGATAAGCTGAAACTTTTTCATGGCTGTAATAGTGCGCGACACCATTCTTGAACTCTTTTGTAAAAAATTTACCTAAGTCATGGTATCTTGCCGCAAGTCGAATAGCTTCTTTTTTATCGATAGCGAGCATTTCTACAAGTTTGAAATGCTGTTTAATTGTTTCTTTATGAAAAGGAGTATCATGCGGTTGATCTTCCATTTGATAATACCTTTCGATCGAATATAAATCAGAATAACAATCTCTATGAGTAATTATCCAATCCCAGCCTTCGTTGCGACATGGCATTTCAAAAGATTTCATCTGCTTCATAATTACATTCTTTCCGACCGTTCTTTTTCTTTTTGAATCTCTTTCAATGCAAATTTCAAACGGAACGCACATTACATAACAGATTTTTTCACAATCAATTTTTTGTTGTTTAAGCTGAAGAAGAAAATGAAGTCTATCTTTTTGCTTTAAATTGGTGGCATCATATATACAATTCTTTCCATTTTTTAAAGCGCTAAAAATTCTTTTATGAAAAATGTTAAAGACTTTTTGAGGTTTGCCTTGTATACTTTCCTCTCCATAAAGTTCTTCTCTAATTTTATCAGAAGAAAAAGCTTCAACTGGCTTCACCGGTTCTGTAATACTTTTTGAAAATGTACTTTTTCCAGAACCACTAAGTCCTACCAAAAAAAATAATTTAGGTTTATTCATATTGTTTGCTCCTTTTTAAAATAACTAAATGACTACATCTTTTTCCATCTTTACAACCCTTCCTTCTTGGATTTGTACATTTTTCATGAACTCTTTTTCTATCAATATTTGCACAATGAAGCAGACAATAAGCGTATTCAGTACGTTTAATCCACAAGTAGAAATCACCTCAAATTCCAGAAAAGTCAATCAATTTTGGCATACCTTTTTCATCATACCCAAAATTTCCGCTGTGGAAATCGTTAATTTCTTCTTCTGTGCAGAACTGCGCGACTTCCTTAATCTTGTCTTCAGAATAAAAATCAGAAAATACCGCATTTAAACTATCGAACGCTTCAAAGTCATCAATAGTCGAGTGAATATAATCATCGTGATCATATTCATCTTCAAGGTCTTGAGAGCAGATAAAGTTCTCTTTTGCATAAGAATAAAGTTTGTCATCAATCTCCTGTCTTCTAATTGTCATTCTTTTTTGAATATAAACAGGAATGTCAAAAAATCTATCAACAAAGTAAGTTTCTGCAAAAAACTCATTCAAATGAACTCTGCGCGCGGCTTCATAATTTTTTGCTTCGAGTTCGCAAAAATTCTCACTCATTCTACCATCAAGTCTTGGCACCTTAATAACCCAATCACTACACTCGTCAAAATCAACCATAATTTTTGAAAGGCCGAAGTCGATTGTGTATCCTGTGTCTTCTGCAATTTCATCTAAGCCTTCAACAAAATTTTTACTCCTATAATAAACTAAATCTTCAAAATTACTATCGCAAAGGTTCTGCATAACTTCCAAAATGATTTTTTTATCGATGTTCATTCTGCTCAACCTTCTTTCTTTTTTCTATAATAATTATACCAAAATTTTGTCCAAAAATCAAATTATAAATATTCTTTTACCAGTGACTTAAAGGAAGCTAAAAAATGCACACTAATCCTTGTTTCTTTTAATGCGACTTCTCTTTGATGCTGCCATGCCGCGTAACCCGTTGATTCTGGGCCTGGTTTTTTCCATAAAATTCCAGGTGTGCTATAAGAAGCATTAATTATAGAAGTTGGATTCCTTTCAGCTTGTTCAATAGCGCGACCATAAATATTTAAAAGGAAAGAAAGAGGAATCATAACTCCATTTAAATTAAAAATATGAATACCATTTACTCCACGTGTTATGTCTCTACCTATTGTGTTAAAATCATCAAAGAGGAGATATGCGAAGTCGCGTGCGATTGCATCATTAATCGTTCCTCTCAAGTTGCTATTGGCGCCAACTGCACCACTAGCAGTATTAAGCATAACACCAATAAAGGTTCTCATATTCTTGTTCACTTTATCCATAATACCCATATATTGTAGCGCCGACATGTCAGAAGTACCACTAAAACCGCCGCGACGTGTAAAGTTATCAGTTAAAGAATAGTTTTTATCAGAACTATAAATTATATAACTATCATTAAGTTTACTTAATTTCTCTCCCAAATCATCAAGAAGTTTAATATTTTTTTCTCTTGTTCCAGTTTCACCTTCTTCTAATGCTTCTTCTAGAATACTTGCGTCAAATCCAATGGCGACATAGTTATCTGCTTTCATGTGCTTTTCACCAGTTGCATTGGCTGAAACAACATGAAAATTATTGCCTTTAACCTGGGAGCCAATAATAGATAAAATACTTTCTTCGATTGCTTCTAATGAGAGGCCGCCGCGTGCATTTACATTTTTCTCAACTACATTTTTCACAACATCATTGAACTTATCTGGAATTTTTCTTTTCTTTTTATCTATTGTTTGTAGAATACTTTTCTTCAAATCATCAATATGATAAATATCTCTTAATCTTTTTTCTAATTGCGAACGCTGCCCGATCTTGGTCAAAGCTTGAAGAAGTTCTGTATAAGCTTTTTTTTCGTTCATATCAACTTTATCACTTAACTTATTTGTCATCATATTATCGATTGCAAGACTAATAACATTTTCAATTCCAGCCTCAAGAACTGGTGCACAAGCATTAACAAATTTTTGATTACGAGGACAATTTTCCATTGCAGAAATTAGTTGTCTATAAATGGTTGGAAATTCTTTATTCCAAGCTGTTGAAAAATAGCTACCAAACCAACTAACAATGCTCTTTTTTGCTTCATTTTCTTTAATTAGTTGAATATTGGCATCATAAACTTTTTTTAAATTCAAACAATTATTCAGAGTGTCAATAAAATCTTTTATAGAATCTTTTTTATTATAATCAATCTCTCCAATATTAACACCAAAAATTTTCTGTAAAACTCTTTTTTCTTTATCTTCTTCTGCGCGAGCGAGTTGAAAAAAATATTCTGATTGTCTGTTTCTTTCATCTAAATCATTTTTTTGAAAGGTTAAATCGCTTTTTGCTGTGTTGTAAAGTTCTTCTTGCCCTTCATCTTTCAATCTTTCATAGAAAACTAACATTGAACTAATTGATTTAGAACGAGTATATTTATATTGATATGCCATAGTTCACCACCTAATAAAAAAGGGAGTCGGCGCCGACTCCCAAAATATATATAAACAGAGAACTAATCTCTGATTTTTTAATCGAGCCGATCGGCCAATGCTGCAACCTTACCACGCTCTGATTTTTCAAGTCTCACATATCCAAATTCTGGAATACCTTTTAATCTTTCAATCATTAACTCCAGACCATGAGACTTCTCAAAGACATCTTTATCTCGCTGTTTTGTATCGCCTTCAATCCAAAGTTGAGAATTTTCATCAACGCGTCCCATTAGAAGCTGAATATGCTCTTTTGTGAGATTTTCTGCTTCAGTTGAGTAGATAATTGAATTACGGAAACTTCTACCTCTTAACATATTAAGAGGAACAACTTCAAAGCTACCCTTATCAATAAGAGTCTTTAAACCGTCAATACCACCCACATGGTCAGCAAATGGCATTGCCCAGTCGATTAACTTCTCAAGTAATGTTCCTGGGAGATGGCCAATAGGTTCTGTATTGCGAACCGAAATATTATTACGAACGTAAATAATCTTATCAAATTTCCCCTGTTCAAGCTTTTGAAGCATACCTGCTACCATGATTAAGGTCTTACCACAGCCGAACTTTGATGTTAAAACTTTAATTGGAATATTATCGTTATTGATAAGATCAAAAGCACAATATTGTTCTGGATTGCGCGGCTTTAAAAGTCCCATAAGGTTACTTTCAATAACAGAATAATTAACTTTCATTAAGACTTTATTTCGTTTTACATAAGTTTCTAATGGTTCATTAAAAGAGTTCCTAATATTTAGATATTGATTTTCTACTAAATCATCAGAATTAACTTGATTCTGATAAAACTGCGCGAGCATTTCATCACTTAAACAAACATCTTTAATTCCTGTGTAATCAATCATTTAGTTACCAACTCCTCATCTCCAATAATTTCAAAAATGGAAGTAATAATTTTATCATACACACCATGCTTCACGCAGTCTTCAGCAGACACATACCAGTCCCCATTCATGTTCTTTTCGACTTCTTCCTTTGTAAACTTAGTTTTCTTTAAAATTACATCAGAAAGTTCGGCAACTTGTTTCTCATATTCATCCATAAAAGCAGCAACTTCTGAAAAAGAACCAGAAATACCATCGCAAGAACCTTTATGAAAAAGAACATTAGAACTTTTAAGACCAAATCTCATATGACAAGAAAGAAGAATTAAGCCAGCTGCGCTATATGCGTTACCAAGATTAATACCATAGACGGGAGTTATAGATAATTCAATTAAATCAGAAAGAACTCTAAAAATGTCTAACTCACCGCCAGGTGAATGAATAAGAAGTTTGATTGGCTTTCTTTTTTCGACTGGAATATTACTATCCTCTCTATTCCACTTTAAGATATAATGAGCGAGGTTCAAAGAATAATTATTAATCTCATCAGAAACCCAGAAAATTCTTTCCTCTAAGTCGGTATAGAAAGAAAGAAGACTATCATCTGGAAGAGAATAATTAGCTGAATCTGGAATGGCTAGAGTTGGTAGTAGAATTTGTTCATTTTTTTTCATTTTTATTTCCTATTCCCTAAGTAAAATTTTTTAGACTTTTCTTTAAAAAAATAAGCGGGACAGAACGTTCCCGCTATAATTTAAAGCTTAAAAAGTAGATCAAAAGGATTCTTTTTGGAAGTCTTAAAAGTATAAGTGCCATACTTCTTACAGTATTCCTCAAATGCCTTCTTATACTTATCATAAGCCGCAAGATATGCTTCTCTTAGCTCTTTAATGCGTTGTCTTGCTTCTTCTTGTCTCTTTTCCTTTGAAGAAAATTCCTCTTCTGCTGCAAGACAATCAGCTTCAGTATCATAAAACTTATCGGTTTTTTCACTGTAGTATCTCATAAATAATTCCTCCTTAAACGCGATACTTATTTACAAAACTTGGAATACAACCATCATTAGAAAGATTTACGAGGTAGGTATCTTCATAATCAGTTGTCATATAAATGACACCAAGAAGAGAACGAGCGTCAGCACGCAGTGTACCATCGAAATTTTCAATTACATACTTGTCAGTTGTTCCATCGCTATTGAGATTTCTAACAAAATCCTCAATTTCTCTCGTCTTATCAAGACGAATGTGCGTTCTTGTATACGCCATTTCATCAACCTCCTTTCAAGATTTTTTAATGGTAGCGGGGATGGGTTCGAACCCATGATTTTCACCTTATGAGGGTGACGAGATAGCCGCTTCTCTACTCCGCTTGGCGACTTGGATGGGACTCGAACCCACGATAACTGGAGAGACAGTCCAGCGCATTAGCCACTATGCTACCAAGTCAAAAAGAGAGTTTTAGTTTATACACTCACAACTTGTTGGTGACCCCAGCCAGATTCGAACTGACATTACTGGATTGAAAGCCCAGCCTCCTAACCTATTAGAGGATGGGGCCAAATTCATCAACTTTTCCTTTCTTTATACGAAAAATATTTTATACCATTTTTAATTTCAACTTGAACTTGATCTTTTCGTTGAAGCGCAGTCATAATTCCCATCATAATGGTAAAACTATCTTCCTTAACTGCATGCATTAAATCATCATAAGTATATTGTTGTTCTTTATGTTTCTTTAAGAGAAGTAAAATTTCTTCTTTTCTTTTAGTTTGGTCAATGATTGATTTTCCACAATAAGGAGTATTTTTATAAAGTTTAGTAAAGAAAAGAGCTGTAAAAATTGGAGTAGAAAAATACATTTTATCAATCCTTTATCTTATTGTTCTTTTTAAAATTTAATAATTGAAAGTCCTTCATCCTTTAAAAGATTAACAACTTCTTCTTCTGGAATTTCATACCATGTAGGATGTTCATAATGTAAAATTTTATAGGCTAAAGCTTCAATCACTTCAATTAATTCTGCCTTATCACAAGCTCCATATTCAATCATTCTATCCTATTTTCTTCCTTTCTTTTTAAGCCCTTTCTTATTTTCTATAAATATTAGATCAAATTTTTATTAAAAATCAATTAAGAGCGTTCTTCCCAGTTGACTTCATTAATAGAGCCTCGATCATTAACTTCAAAATCATCAATTATTAAGTCTAATCTATTACATTCATATTCATTATCATAAAAGAAATTAATGGGATCTTCTTTAAATCGTTCAAACTCTTCATCAGTCATTTCTATGATACCTTCTAAATGTCCATATCGCAAATGACCTGCAACATAATCAAGAGGGGCATCAATAAAAATTTTCTTCATAATAATTATATTTCCTTTCCATAAAAAATTGTGGTGATTCCAGCCGGATTTGAACCGACGACTCCAGCTTGAGAGACTGACGACTTAGACCGCTTGTCGATGGAACCAAATCAATGGAGGGTGTCACCCTCCTTACGGCGATTGATACCGATTAGATTTTTAAGCAAAAAATCTAATAAAAAACTATGTGTATCAGCTCATACATTGAAGAAACTTCCAAGGAAGCAACCGGCATAAAGTAAGGTTAACACTTGTCCATTTTGACTAGGAACGGAATAACCTTTGGAGGCTCCGGTCAGACTTGAACTGACGACTCTACGCTTATGGAGTTTAATATGAGAATTGAACTCATATCTTTTCCCACTCTTCTTTTGAGTGTGAAATGCACTACTTATGCTAATTAAACACAGGCGTATGCTCTACCAACTGAGCTACGAAGCCATGAGGCCAGCTTTTAACTACTTATTGGCGCTGGCCAGCCAATTAAACCATCCTTTTAAAGAGAGATGCGACTCTACCAGTCATTACCTAGAAATGGTTTTCTGTCCGTCTCTAACCTTAACGTGAGAATTAGTCTTTATCGCCAAGACTAATAGTACGCCAGTTTTACTTTCATTTACTGGAAACGCAAGCCGCAGAAGACCGATTATATCCATGGTTCACGATCTTCGTAAACTTCTTACCCAACTCTCATTAACGCCACGGTAAGCTGACCCTCTTTTAGGATTCGGGTGTTTTTTGTCCACTGAGAGTAATCTATATTTCCGGTTGTTTCGTCCACAGGAAACATAAAAATGCAAACGCCGATTTGGACTAATCGGAACTCCTCTGCGTTTTACGGGGTTGGAACCGTCGTTTTCATTACTATTTGATAAACGCCCGCATTAGTTTGAGAGAAGACTTGAAAGGAACCAGAAAGATGATCTTCTCTCACGTTTCTATAAATATTATATCAAAATTTTAGAAGAAATACAAATTTTATTATTGTTAGCTATTACCAACTAACATAAACATCAAGTGTTCCAAAATCGCATCCACTATCGTACACACAACCAGACTTACCAAATGGAGTATCAACAACTGTGCCCCATCCAAGTTCACTTGATGCTAGACAGATATATCCATTTTCATCACAGACATACCCATTCTCGTCTACATAACGACCAGGAATTTGAAGCCCTCCGCCTGGAAGAACTTTCTCTGAATACCAAGTCCATCGATAACTGCCCCAATAAATTACTCCATTAAACATTAAATCATTTGCGCTATAATAGCTTGAATAGTCATATGAAGGAGCTTCTTCAACTACTGGTTCAGGCGTTGGTTCAGGAGTCGGCGCAACTGTTGGTTCCGGAGTTGGAACTGGAGTGGGTGTCGGTGAAGGTGTTGGCGAAGGAGTAGGAGATGCAGTCGGTGTTAGTTTTGGTGTCGGTGTTGGAACCACCATTTCGTCTAATAAAATTTCTACTTCTTCAGCAGCTTTTTCATTAGCTATAAATAGCTCATCCGCATTTTGAGTGCCTGCACTAACACATCCACTAATCCAAATCACGGGAAGTAAAATTCCCAAAATTACTAATCTTTTCATTTTAAATTCCTCCTTTATTAAGGTAGGCGGCTGGTACTAGTAGAGAGACTTGAACTCTCGACTCCGTGGTTAAAAGCCACGTGTTCTACCACTGAACTACACTAGTATATATAGCCGACCTTATCGAACATTGGAGCATACTTTTTAATTCTATTGTGAATTAAAACTCCCATTAATTTTTCATTTCCATTTTCTTCTACAATATAAATTTGAGCACTATCTGTCGTAAAGGAACCTTTTCCTTTAGGGAAAGTAAGCTTCTTCGCGCAAGTCTCAATTCTTTTCATATCGATTGTATTCAAAACAACACGGCGCGAACCTCCAATAACTACAAAAACAGGCATACCATTTTCAAGTTTTGGAATTATTTCTTTGATCTTTCCATGCCACTTCATTGTATATTCCTCATAAATATCCGTTATAATGAGATGCGTTTTGACTCTAACTTCTGTCATAATTGACTCCCAAATGAATTGAAAAAATCAAGAATATTTTTATCGACTTCGCGCGCCTCTACATCCTCACTTCTTGGGGCTGGCTTAGATTTGTGACCTGGACTTTGTTCTTTCCAACATTCTAGAAAGTGTTTTCTGATATAACTTTCACTCGAAAAAGTTCGATGACACATAGGACAAACATACATTGGAAATCCTTCTTTCTTATTTTCTATATTTATTATATCAAATATAGTAAAAATTTTCAAACTTGGCGGCGGATACTGGTGCTGCCCCAGTGCTATTAGAGTCAAAGTCTAATGTACTACTGTTATACGAATCCGCTACATAAACCGCCTTTGAATGGGACAAAGACGGTCTAAGAAACTCCTTCTACACATGGCAGATGAGCTAAACGCAAGCTTCAACCTTTTCATCAATAATTCTCTGATTGTCGCTTGCTTAAATGTGTACTCTTTTTATCGGAGAGCACAAACCGATTTTACTTTCCTTTATAATGTCGATACCAATAACGATATTCTTTTTTAAAAGACTTAATTTCAATCACTGAAAGATACAAATTTATTCTCTGAATAGATTCCAAATATTCTTTCCACGAATATCTAAAGTAGTAATCACATATGTCCCATGAATCGTAGATTTTCTTATATTGCGCACCTCGACACGGATCATCAAGACAGCGTTTTAAGTATCTACGCACTGTCTTTGAAGCTCTGCGTTTTTTCCATTTTCCTTTCTTGTCTCCACACCACGGTGTTTTCTTATAACTTCTACTCATATTTCTAAGCCTCCTTTTAAGACTTAGAAGGCGTGCGTATCATTTTTCATGAAACTTTCCTCCTGTTCATTATCCAATACAATAACAAATCGGTATGATTTAATTTATTGGCAAGGGCAAAAGGAATTGAACCTACAAAAATGCGGAGTCAAGATCCTATGCCTTAAACCACTTGGTAATACTCCTATGACATAAACAGTGAAAAATTATTTATTTTTCCACTATAATTGTCTGTTCATATTTTTCCCACTATAATTGTCTGTTTGAGAATGACAATTAGGACATAAAAGTTCTAAATTTTCAATTCTATGATCGTTATGAATTCCATTTTTGTGGTGTAATTGTAAAGATATTGGTTTATTTCTCCAATTTATAATGCCACAACAATTACATTTATATTCCAATCTTCCTTCTTTAACCAAGCGCTCTTTTAATCTTGAAGTATTTTCATATGTAGAATTCTTAATTAGAATCTCATCTAATTTATATTTTATATTTGGAGAAGTTTTTGTATTTTTCCCAAAATGAGATACGTCACAGGATAATTCTTTAATTCTTTTCTTTAATATATCTGTTGAAGAGCCACCTTTTGTTCCCAAACCTAATTCTCTTAAACAATTTGAATAACTATTCGCGTTTTTTATAATCTTTCTAAAAACTTCATCAGATACTTGATATACTTTACTTGTCCTTGACACTTTATCCTTCTTGAAAATTCCTAATTACTATTAATAATTTAATATGATTTTTCCGTTAAACTATACCTCTGTATGGAGCAGTAGACGAGACTCGAACTCGCAAAACCTCCTGCTTGGAAGGCAGGCATTCTACCATTGAACTACTACTGCATATAAAGAACTAGCTATTAGCTAGCTCCTATTGAGTGTTTTATTTCGGTCGAAACCTATTCGGTTTATAGTTATCGCACAACCTTTTATAAGTTCCGCAGTCGACTGAAATCGAACCAGTCAACTGCTTCAACACCTCGATAGCTGATCTCGCCGCTATCCTCTATGGTAGGCCAGGTTGGACTTGAACCAACAACCGCCTTTGGGCACCGGAGTGATACCAATTACACTGTACTGACCTATGTGAATCGGTTTTAACTTATAAAAGACCGAAAACTTTTAGATTAGTCGCCTTCACCCCATAAGGATGTCCAATATAGTCTAATCGTAATATTGGCTTTTAAATAGGATTTCAGACCCAGCAGGTTACTGAAATACAATCACTACAGCGTCCATATAGGACTTGGTCTTCAAGGGTAGAATCGAACTACCATTAATCAGTTATAAGCTGACCCTTCTAACCATTGAAGTACTCGAAGAAATGGAGGTTCAGATCAGATTTGAACTGATAATCTACACTTTACAAGAGTGTTGCATCACCAATTATGCTACTGAACCAAATATCGATAAGCTGAGAACTTGACTTATCACAGTGTCATCTACTATAGTTGGATATAGCTATTCACACAACTGATTAAGTTGTAGACACCAATACCACCAGTTTTGTAACTACTGGCAAAATCTTACTCTAGAGAATTATAGATTTCCGTTCAACACATCGTCCCTTGCGAGGTTCAGAGATTGCGGTCTCTTACGGTTGCACCTACTAGTACTTTCTCACGCTTTGTCTTGCAAACTCTGCGCGCGTTCATATTTCAGAACGATAGGGTATTTTGCTTCTCCAAAGTCGTACACACTTTTGCTTTATTTTTTACTCTAATTTACCTTAATTGCAAAGTATGTATCTAAGTGTAGGTTCTTATGAACGACGGGGTGCACGTTTTGCCATCCGTACCTTTTGAGTACGGCCCAGCAGCCGCCATTCTGCTCGCTTTGTTATCAGCTAACTTTTCTTCACTCTCCCTATCTTTCGATTTAAGAGAGAAATTAAAATCAATAAAGCACTAAACCTAACAAGATTCGCACCTTATAGCACTTTCGTAACCACTTATTTCTAAGTTAGTATAGGACTTTTTACATAATCCCTTCCAAACCATGATCTTAGTAGTTACCCTTGACTTTTAGGTTTGGATTAACGAATAGTGGCTTTCCATCAAATCGCAAGAAAAATCTCGCGGTCGCGCAGCCTAAGAGCCTATCAGCTACGCTTTATACGTATCGCTACGCTTATTTAAGGACTTGAAGCCAGCCCACTGTTAAAGGTTCGCATTATAGTAGCGAAGCACTGTTAAAGGGGAGAGTTGGACTCGAACCAACATCCAGAGTTTTCTTTCTCCGGTGCTACCCAATTACACCATCTCCTCATAGGGAGGCGACTAAAAGTCGCCTCTTTTCGTAGCAAATTATTGCGAACATGCCATCTGCAAAGGCGACTCATTTAATTTCTCCTCAACTAATATTGGGATACGGCGCGATGACATAACCGCGCAGTTGAGCAGCTTAACGTACTGCTCTTGAACCAGAATCAAAAAGATTTATGATTACGTCTCCCAGACTCACGCGTTTAGACCGCGCTTAGACGTTAATCGGGTTACTGGAATATACAGCTAAAACTGCAAATGGTGCTGGATACCAGACTCGAACTGGTATGGTGTCTCCACCAGAGGATTTTTGGCGCTGAGTGTAAGTTCTGCCCTTACAAGATAAACCACTATGGAACTCAACAAGTCCTCTGCGTCTGCCTATTTCGCCAACCCAGCATAGATAACCTTTTCAGAAGAAAAGCTCAACGTATCTGTCTCACTCGCTTTATCGCGCAAATTTCTCCCTCAAAGGCTATAAATATTATATCAAAAATTCAAACGAAAGTCAAATTTTTAAATCTTCTTTTCCAACGCGCGAAGCTGTCGGCGCAACTTCTTAATAATTTTCTCGTTCGCTACCGGATCTCTTTCCTTCAGAAGATTAATTCTATTTTCAATCTTTCTTACTTCGTAATCTCTTTCCATAGTAATTCTTCCTTTCAAACTTTATAAGAAAATTATATCAAAAATCTTCAGAATTTTCAAATTTTCTTTTGTGCTTTCTTTTCCTTGTATAATCTTTCTTGGATTTCATTGGCGCGCACTTCTTACGTCGCGCCAGCCAAACCTCAAGTTGTGAGGGTTCCATTGGTGTTTTCCAGTCTTTTCTTTCTTGGCTCATTATCTTTCCCTCACTTTCTAATAATATTATATCAAACTTTTGAAAAATTTTCAAGCAATTAAAAACTTATTATTTAAGGTAATATCAAAAGCGATCTTTGCATTATAATAAGGGAGATTCTTTATCTTCTCCACCATCGTGTCTGTAAAGTTTTTATAAAAATTTATCATCTTCGCGCCGACTTCATAAGACAAATACTTATCTTTTACATTGAAAATTTTAACATTTTGAAGATTTTGTCTTGTCATGTAGTCTGAGAGCATAGAAAAAATAACAAAAAAATCTTTTCTATCAACTTCTCTATTAAAAATATGAAACTTTTTATTGATTAAGCCGTCGCAAAAGAGACAATAACTACAATCCCTAAGATTTTGGGAGTAATAAGAGTATAAACAATTTTCACTTTTATAGATTCCCATACAGTCCTTCAATCCAATCGAATCTGTAATCCCATAACAACTATCACATTCATTACATCGATAAACATCAGTACAATCTTTAATCTTTGTACTATTCAATGTATAAAGACTATGTTCAATATTTGAACTAGCGATAATCTTATAACCGTCTATAATGGTTTTGCTTTTCTGAACATTTAAAGAATCTCGAATCCCATCACAGAAAAAAATAAGTTTGGAATTGTAAATATTTTGACTGTGCTGCACAAACATGCTATCAAAAACTTTAAAACTTTCAAAGATATACTTCGAAGTATCAATGTCCAATACTTCTCTTATCTTCTCAAATTCATTATCATCATAATCTAAATGAAGATAAGCCCAGTAAATGAAATCTCGTTCCGCCTTAGAGCCGATTTCAGCACGGCAAAGATAGTCAATAAATTCCTCTCCATCTTTTAAGAAATAGAGATCTTTATCATAACCTTTTTTTTTAATTTTATTAAGTTTAATCTGCATAGACTTTCACCGCCGTTCCATCAAGTTTAATCTCAATGTCATATGGATGGTCGTGCTCAAACATTGCACTTTCTGCACTTTTGTTTAAAAGCTTTAAAAACTGCTGAACTTCTGGGGTCGCGCGGAAGTAAGCAACTGGATATTTATGACCTTTTCCGACGACAAAAGCGCCAAGTATATCTCGACAAAAACGAAGATAATCTGCATAAGATAAATTTAAAAGGCGCGAAGGCAATAAAATATACGAACCATCAATTCCATTTGGAAACGCGCTTTTAAAAGCTTCATGATTAACTTCAATTACACTATAGGTTGGCATATAAGGGCTTTCTTCGAGATTGAAATATTTCATAAGCTTAGTTCCTCCCATAATTCATGAAGTTCATCAAACTCTTGCGCGGTCAAAGTCATAAAATCCTTCCAATCCGGTTTTCTAAAAATGGAAAAATTAACAGTTGGAAGCGGCTTATCAAACTTTTTGACTTCCTTTTTTGGTAGAGAAAAGTTTGGATCAACATATTTCTTTACTGTAGATGGCGCGAACCCAGTTTCACGAGCAACCGCGGCGTAGGTCTTGTGTTTTAAGTAAAGTTCGTTAATTTTGATTACATCATCTTTTGTTACTCGCATTTCTAAGCTCCTTTCTCAACTTTCTGAAATAAGTATAGCATTTTTTTTAAAATTTTTCAAATCTTTGGAGTTTTAAAAGATGTAATTTATCAATTAAGTTGGAAAATTTTATAAATATATGTTATAATATTTTTAGAAAAGAAACAAATTTTGTCTCAAATTTTTAGAAAATGGATCTGTGACAGAACTGGTATGCTTCAACCTGCTTATATTAGAGCAAGAAAAGCTTTAGTTGAAAGAGGTTGGCTAAAAGTAGAAAATAGGCATATCTATTTATTATTAGATGATATTCGCGCTCAAGGCACAACATCACATTGTGTCTCAACTTCGAGCACAACATCAGATCCTTCCAAGACACAACATCAGATTGTGTCGGCACAATATCATGATGTGCCCCAGGCACAACATCACGATGTGCATAATATAAAAGAAAATAAAAATAATAAAAAAGAAATAGAAAAGGAACCAATAATTTTGGAAAGCGGCACCTGGATTGAAAAATTTAATGCAATTCATAATCATAATACTGACTGGGGTAAAGAGGCCGTTTCACTTCTAAAAAATTTTACTCCCGAAGAGGCACGCCGAGTCGTCCTTCTTCTCCAAGATAAATATAATATAATTTTTAAATAGAAAAAGAGAGGAATTACTTCCTCTCTTTCTTTTTTAAGCCATTTGAATGCCGTCAATAGCCTTACCAATGATGCCAACATAGCCGTTCGCGCCATCGACATATTTATTTGTAAATGTAATCCAATCAAGCCAGCCGCCGCCAACGAGGTGAACACGGCAATCTACATGACCAATAGGAGTACGAATCTGAACACCATCAATAGCCTTTCCATAAATGCCAGCATATCCATTCGCGCCAGAGCCACTATTCTTCACCTCAGGAAGCCACTGGCCACCCTTTAAGTGAACTCTGTAATAAACATCACAGTTCTTTGCATTAATCTTAAGACCGGTAATTGGCTGACCATAAACACCAGCATAACCGTTCGCAGAATTATTATAATTCACAACCTTATCAAGCCAGCCACCGACATAGGCTTGATAAGTCATATCACCAGTATAATCAACCTTTGTTGGCTTAGAAGGTTTAATTGGTTTATCAGAACTACCAGAGCCATCGTTCATATATGTCTTAACCATATTAACAAAACGCTGCCAACCTCTATCAAGTGTACGATGTGGGCAATACTTACCATCGAAGTCTTGGTGCTTCTTTAGATGAGAAATATCCCAACCATAGTACTTGAGAAGAGAAGCCGCATATTCTGCCGCGTTCTTCTCAGCTGCATCAAAACGCGCACCACCACTCTTAGAATAACAAATTTCAATATGAACGCCATGTGCATTACCATCACGAGTACCTGCTGCAAAAGCACCACGATAAATTGGAATGCCGATAACAATTTCCTTATCATCAACTGCTACATTAAAAGATGTGGAAGAATTATTGCCAATCATATAAGCAATTTCATTCGCAGCTGGCGCATCATTTGCTGTATTATGAATAACAATATACTTCATGTCTTTCGCGCAAGATTCAACAGGAACCTTTAGGTCATATTTAGACTTGCTTAATAAATTTTCTTTAATTGGTACCATTTATATCCACTCCTTTGAGTTAATTTTTATTTATACTTTCTTGAAAAAGACTCTACCTTTATTGCCTGCTGCTGGTAATGATGTTCCGTGATCTGAAAAATAAAATCGAGCAATAGGTGCAAAAGTTTCTCCTAAATAAAGAGGAACATCTCCTCGTAGAGAAGTGTAACTACCATTATAATTTAAGCGAGTAATACCTTCAGAACCGCTACCTGGTAAAGATTGAGCAATGGCTAATTGAGCATTGTTATCATCTGCTTCATAAAATCGAGTATATTTATTTCCGCCAGTCCTCATTCTATTTATTTTTATTCCTGGTTCTACACTTCTTCTTTCACTATTTATTAAAACAACAGATGCGACTGAGCTTTGTTCTTCTGCATTTAATCTGAACCAATTCGTCCAGTTCCATGGTGCTTGCCAGTTATATTGATTTCGCACATATATATTTGGTGGGTTACTAATTGAATATAAAATCTGAGTTGTGTATGATGAGTTTGATATTCCAGTTACTACTAGAGTAAAAGCTCCTTTAGAACCATAAAAAAGCGGCAAATTTTTAATTTTATTTGACGAAGAAGCAGAAACGTAAACACCATTCTGTCTATAAGTATCGTCATTCAAGTCAGCGCCAGATGGAATAAGTTTGAAATTTTGTTTGTATGCGTCTTGCATAGTAAGATTTTCTTGCCAAGGACTCCAGTTTCCACTTATATGAGTACGACTAAATTTTTTATTTGAACCCGTGTAAGTTGCAGTCTGCAATACATCCGGCGAATCTCTTGAGTAAGTTTGTACTTCTAGAAATGCCCAGCCTGTAACTCCAGATGGATAGTTTGTTACATGATCTGTTGAAAAAACATACGTTCCACAGTTTTGGCAATCATTCAAATTTCCAGTATAAGTTCCGCCACTCATCAAAGCCGAATATCCACTATCTCTATTTGTTCTACCTGTTCCTCCATGCGCAAAATCTACAACACCAGTAACATTCGAGCTGGTTCCACCAACATTTGAACTAATCGTATTTGTACTTGGATTATATTGAAAATTACCATTATATGCTCTCTTCTTCTCATCGTCGGAATCAGAAAACCAAATATGTCTATTTGTATTAGATGTTGCTTCACCAGATGGATTAACCGCATCTGTCGTTTCACTATTGCCAGCGTTTAGCTTTTTGCTGCCCCCCCCGCGACTCCGATAAAAGCAGTCGCCGCAGAGGTATTAATTCCAATTTCACCTTCGGCGAGAACACCAGGCGCTGGATCAGTAGTACCTCGCTTTGGTTTAATTATGTTACTCATTTAATCTCTCCTTAGTATTGTTCCCAACTTGAACCATTATCTATATAAGGAATATATCTATCCCATGAACTTCCATTGTCAATGTAAACTTGATAGGCATCCCATCCAGAGCCGTTATCAATATAAACAAGACCTTGGCCAGTGGTTGGTGTTAATGTCATCGAACCACTAGCTGAGGCAGAGCCGCAAGTGTAACTCTCTCCGTCGCGATCGGTAACTTTGAAGCTGAAACTCATTGTTTTTGTGCCTGCCGCATCATGTGCAACGTTTAAAGTACCGCTTTTCAACGTAACTGTACTTGAACCGTTATAATCTGGAATTGTTCCAGTGTAATGAGTCCCGTTTATCGTAATGTTGTAACTGATGTTGCTTTCTTGCGTAGCCCAGTCCCATCCAGATTGAATTGGCGAAAGTTTAAACTTAAAACTAATATTAGATGTGTTTGCACTATCATTTTTACTATTCTCTGTAACAGTTAATGTAAATTTATGATGTCCTCTTGAACCGTTGCCTGTAATTGTTTTAGATTGTAAAGCCATTCAATCACCTCTTTAAGCTTTCTTGAAATATATTCGTCCCTTCGTTCCTGCGGAGGGTAATGATGTTCCATATATACTACTATTATTATTACTTGCGTAAAGTCCACCGCCTGCTATCCAAAGTCCATCAGAACATTGAATCCAACCACTAACGTCAAAATTTCCATATACATCTAATATTCCACTTTGCGATTCTATTATTCTAGTAGTATAATCTTCTGTACTTCCATTAAAATGAAAATCGATAAAACCTCCATGTCCAGCAGTTGAAGGTAATAACTTACCGAGTTCCATTCCATTTGGAGTTAAGATTGGTGTAGTAGCCATAATAACTCGTTCCCAATCTCTCCAAAGCCACGGTTCTTTATAATTAACTTGAGTTCTAACCCATATTACATTTCTTTCGTAAGATTTTAGCCATTGAGTACAATAAACGCCATCGTCGCCAATACCTGTAACAACTAATTCAAAAGCACCGTTATCACCAAAATCACTTGGAAGATTAATAATTGAGTTTTTAGCTAAATAAGAAGCATAAAAGCCTTTATCTCTGTAATCATTCAAATTCGCACCATTTGGAATTTCAATAGTATCAATCTTTTTTGAACTACAGCTCACCCAGTCTTTCCAAACTCCTCCAACATAATCTCTACTGTATAAATTACCATTACTTAAATTAATTGCAATCTGTCCACAAGCTAAATCTGATGTGTGATACCTAAGAACAGTTAACAAATAATGAGCAGATTCGGGAGGTAAGTTTGATGCAGTATCAGAGCTTAGAACATATGTACCAGATGCTACAATATTAGCATCAGTTCTATCACTGCCGCCAGCAAATAGAGCTGTTAAGGCCAAGTCTCTTGTCGTGTTGCCTGTGCCGCCAGAGCTAATTGGAACAGTTGACTTAGTCCCAAAAATCTTTTGCCACTCATACCATTGCGAATTCGTATAGGTTCGACAATAAACGATTCCATCTCTATAAAAAGTAAATCGTTGAAGAACTACGTCGTATGAAATAACTTCCATTGTTCCCCATCCCGAAGAAGCTGGCCCATTAGTGCAATTTGATAAGTTAATCCAATAAACTCCAGTATCAGTTAAAGTATTGAGATCACCAGTAAATTTTCTTCCGCCATTGATCAACGAACGTAGAGCATCGCTTCTCTTCGAATAGCCAGTTCCGCCATGTTCAACGCCAACAACACCAGTTACGTTACCTGCATTTATTTGCTGAACGCCATCTCCAGTCCCATAATACAACGACTGGTTGGAAGTGTTAATACCGATTTCACCATTTTCTAAATTAGAGGAAGTAGGTACAGTTGAACCTCTTTTTGGTTTTATAACATTAGACATTTTCCCATCTCCTTTTATTACTTTAAAAGTATATCACAATTCAAAAAAGAACTCAAATTTCTAAAATTAAGTGCTTAAAAAAAATTAAGTCTCTATTTATTTGAATTTGTATTTCTTTTATGATATAATAATAAAGAGAAAAGAAAGGAGGAATATAAATGATAACAAAAGAAATGGATTTATTCATGAATAAAACTTTTATAAATCTATATTCAATAGCAAAAAGAAACAATGAAACTATTATTTTAAAAGACTTTGATCCTAAAAATATAGAACACTTATATCTACTTGAAGTCGCGCAAGTAGTAAATAATTTCTTTAGATATAAGATTATTTTAAATATGCCACTTTATAAAAAATTTTTCAATAAAAAGTTTTGGAAAATAAAAGTAAAAAGAAAAGTAAAAAGTGGAATAAATATTGATGAATTTTTAACATTTACATCAAAAAATATGGAAATCGATGTTAAAAGTTTGTATAAAGAATTATATGAGAAAAATTGAAAAAACTATGACTTTAATATATAATAAATATATATTAAGGGAATAGGTGATAAAATGATAGTTGTAGGTATTCCAGTTTACCACTCATTAAAGACATTACCAACTTGTTTAGATAGTCTAGTAAGTCAAACAAAGAAAAATTTTTTTGTTATCATCTCTCAAGATGGAGATAATGAAGATTATTCAGATATTATAAACGAATATAAAAAAAGAGGGCTTAATATCGGACTTATAAAAAGAAAAGAAAATGGAGGCCCGAGTGTTGCTCGTCAAGATATTCTTAGTCTTGTAAAAAGAAAAAACATAGAGTACATTACTTTTGTTGATTCTGATGATATTTTACAGCCGCGCGCCATCGAAGTTCTTTATGACATTATTAAGAGCTATAATGGTGATGTAGCCATTGGCAATATTATAAGAGTTGGAAAAAGTGGAAAAAGTGAAACAATCTTTTCCAATGATACAAACCACACATGGCTTGGTGGAAAAATGTATAAAGTTCAATATTTAATTGATATTGACTTAAATTTTCCAAAAGAATTAACTTGGAATGAAGATTCATTCTTCAACTTGGTCGCAATCGCGTCAACGAGTAAGAATGTCATCATTAACGAAGATCTCTATATTCAAAGAGAAAATTCAAACTCTTTGACTCATGTTCAAAATGCTTTAAAGAAAAGTCCTCATCAATACATTCATGCACAAGCGAAAGCAATCCTTGAAATTCTAAAAAATCGAAAAGAAATTGATTTAGATACATTTTTCAATGCTTTAAAAAATATTTACTATACTATTGGAAAAATTTTCTATTATGATTTAGATAATTGGAGCTGGGCGCCGCAAGTTGAAGACTTACAAAATTGCGCAGCTGTACAAGAGATCTTAAAAAAAGAAAAGAGAGATTTCTCCAATAAAATATCGTTTAATGGTAAAGAATATGAAATTCCAATTACTTTTAATGAATTTATTAATAGTTTTGTAAAGAAGAGGTATTCAGATGGTATATATTATTAATGGGCATCCAAATTCGGGAAAGAGCTACTTCGCGCGCAAGTGCGTTGAAATGATGGGAGATGAAAATGCAAAGATTTTTTCAACCGTTGACACCACAAAATGGATCGCGAAAAGCCTTGGTTGGAATGGAACAAAAACAGATAAAGATAGATGGTTTCTCTCTGAATTAAAAAGACTAACAAAAGAATGGAAAGATTTTCCATTTCAAGAAGCAAAAAAGAAAATTGACGATTATAACTTTCAGTGGAAAATTTTAGGAAAAGATTTGAAAAAAACTGCCGTGTTCATTATGAGCCGTGAGCCAGATGAAATCGCAAGATTTGAAAATGAACTCGGCGCGAAGTCCATTTTTTTAATGAGTCCAAATGAAGATACCAATTTTTCAAATGATTCTGATGCTAATGTCGCCAATCATGATTATGATTATATAATTGCAAATCCAATGAATGATGAGATTATTCAGGCCATTGATGAATTTTTAGAAAAAGAAAGATTATACTATTTACCAGAAAGAAAACAGAAAAATAAGGTTTATATTCAAATGTTGAAGGGAGCAAAAGAATGATTGGATATATTGATGGTTTTGACTTTAAAGAGATGAATGCGATGAAGTACTGGGCTGCGCCAGCATCGTGGGACATTGAAAAGAAAAGAGAAAAAACGAGAAGCCGCATTTTTAGCGGTGAATGGTGGGGCGCTGAAAAGAAAGATGGTTACTTCACCAAAATTATTAAAGATGAAGATGGAAATCTTTTTATGCAGAGCCGTAGTCGCAACGTAAAGGGTGAATTTCCAGAAAAACACGAATGGGTTCCACATCTTCAAAGTTTCTTTGATGAATTGCCTAACGGTACTTGTTTGCTTGGCGAGCTATACCTTCCAAGTAAGCCAGGTTCTTCTAATATTACAACACTTCTTGGTTGTCTAAAAGAGAAATGTATTGCAAGACAGGAAAAAGGAGAAAAGCTTCACCTCTATATCTTTGATATTCTTGCTTGGGAAGGTAAGAGTTATATGAAGATGCCACTAAAGGAAAGAATAAATGAGATTAATCTTCTATGGTGCGATTATCCTCACGAATTTGTATCCTATGCAAAATTCTTTAATGGAAAAGAACTCTGGGAAAATCTTCAGAGAATTCTTGCTGAGGGCGGTGAAGGTATGGTTATTCTTCATCAAGACTCCCTTTATGAGCCAGATAAACGTCCTTCTAAAACGACTCAAAAGGTAAAGAAAGAACTTCAAGACAATCTTGATGTTGTTATTATCGGTGCCAATAAGCCAACCCGTCTTTATAATGGAAAAGAAATTGAAAATTGGAAGTATTGGGAAGATACAAAGACTTTTAAGCGTTTAAATGGCGACTTTTTCAAAGAATACGCAAATGGTGCAGCGATTGAACCAGTTACTAAAATGTACTTTATGAATGGCGCTGGCTCCTTGAAGATTGGTGTATATAAAGATGGGAAAATTGTACAAGTAGGTTCATTGAGTGGCTTGGATGATGAAGTTCTCTTTAACTGGCAAGATTATGTAGGAAAAGTCGCAGAGATTACCGCAATGCAGATTATGGAGACAGGAGGACTGCGGCACTCGAAGTTCCAAGAGTGGCGAGAAGACAAATCTCCAAAAGATTGTACGTGGGAGAGCTTCTATGGGAATTAATAATCCTTCTTCTTATGAACGAAAGGTAATTGAAATTCTTCAAAAAGAAAATATAAATTATGAGCGTGAAAAGACCTTTTCAGATTTGCGGAGAGGTCTTCTTCGCTATGATTTTTTCTTGCCAGAACAAAACCTCTTAATTGAACTACAAGGTCAAGGTCATTTTTATTTTATTAAAAAATTCCATAAAGATAGATCGGACTTTCTTAAATCACAAGAGCGCGACCGTAAAAAAATTAGCTTTGCTCTCGCGCATGAAATCCCGCTTTATTGTATTCCATATTGGGAGATGGATAGTGTAAGAAAGTCAGAAGATCTTTGGAGAGAAAAGTATAGGGCGCGAAGTCAATATTTTAACGATGAAATTTATAGAGAACATATAAAAAAGTAGAAAAAATGTATTAAAAGCCTACTTAATTGCGAAGCAGAAGGAGGAGATGCCACGAGTCTACAAGAAATAGCAAGTTCTGTCGGCGGTGTTTTTTTGATTATCTTTTTGATATGGCAAGTTTGGGAAAAAGTTAGTGGTAATATGGAATGGTATTCTAAAAGAAAGCTAGCTAGACTTGAAAAAGAAAAACTTGCAAGAGAAAAGGAGATAGAAGCAGTTACTCAAAAAGTTATTGAAAAAGCAATACCTCCGATTCTCAATGAACTAAAAGAAAAAAATGGTCAACAAGATGCGCGCCTAGACCGATTAACAAAAACTTCAAATGATATGCTTCGCAATTCCATGGTTAAGATTTATTACTCCTATCTTCCGTACAAAAAAATTCTTTATTATGACAAAGAAGTATTGATAAAGCTTCATAGTGATTATGAAATACAGGGCGGTAATACCTTTGTTGAAGAATTGTGGGACGAAATCAAAACATGGACGGTAGTACGAAACGTAGAAGACCTCAAGAAATAAAAGAAGAGGACAAGCCTTTTGGTTTGTCCTCTCTTTTTTTTATTCGGTTTTCAGCTATTTTGTTATTCCTTTTATTTTTTCTATTATTTCAGATACTGCACTAGAACCTGACATTAAAGTTAGGCCGGTAAGAACTTTTCCGGCAAAGGTCACTTCTTTAACAAACCCAGTTGCATAAATAATATCGATATTAAAAGAAAAAGTTAAAAAGAATCCCAATATCGCTGCACAGGATATTGTTATCCATTTCCCGAAAGAATATTTTCCCCAAAATTCGTCTTTTCCTCTCTGAATTATATACCACATAGTTACAGATAAAGCAATAATAAGAGCAATCATATCCATAAATTAACCTCCATTTTCCCAAATATATCCTCCAGCAGTTTTTCGTTTACCTCTGCAAACTTCACTAATATGAGTATACCAAACGCCGGTACTGTCTTGAGCTTCTTTATAAGAGTGATAAGAAGCTATAAAATTTTTATTTAAATCATATTGGTTGACAATATGTTCTCTTTTCTTTTTTCTAATATAGTATCCTTTTAATTTAACCTCTTCATCGGATACATTAAGTATTTTCTTTATATAGAAAGAAACAGTTTCCAATGAACAATTAACTATTTTCTTTATATCTCTCATACCATACCCTTTGTTGTATAAAGATATAATTTGTTCTATTTTAGAATCAGATAGAATTAAGCCTCCATCTCCTCCTCTAGTTGCATTGTATCCATTCTCAAAGGATTCATAAAACTTTATCCAATAAATTTCCCGTTCATTTATTATATCATTAGAACATTCTTCTATTTCCTTTATTGAAAAACAATCGACGCCATATTTTCGCATTGCAAAATACAAAGGTCTTCCTGTTAGCTTATCAGCTTTAGAATTTTTACAATGTTCTTTCCAACGTTCTTCTATTGTCTTTGTAGTTTTACCAATGTAAACTTTATTATTTGTCGTATTTTCTATTTTATAAATATAACCCATAATACCTCCAGATAATTAAGGAAAAGTGCTTATTCTGAAGGAAATATTACTCCATAAGTAGCTAATTTATGGCTCCCACTTGTCCATTGAGTTCTAATTATAAGTTAGCATTATTAATAAAAAATCTAAAAAATTGATAATCAATTAAAACTTTGATATAATAATTGTAGTAAAAAGAAAGAGGTGTATTATGGAATTAAGTAAACTTCAAGAAGATATTGTAAATGCACCAGAGCCAGTTATTTTTGTAGAGGCAAGCGCGGCAGCGGGAAAGACGGCAGTTATAACCGAAAAAATTAGAAAAAATTTAAATAGTGGAAAAAGGATTGTGGCTTTTACTTTTACGAATATGGCAGCTGGTGAAATGAAAAAAAGATTAGGAATTTCTAATAATGATGAAATTTATATTGGAACAATTCACTCTTATTGCGCGCAGCTTTTACTTCGTAAAGGAATTGAGGAAGCGCGCAGAGCCATCGATCAAGAAAACTTTGATGAGCTTTTTGAATTAATTAATGAACATCGGGAAGCTATTGAAAAAGTTGATCTAATCGTTTGTGATGAAACGCAGGATAGTGATGAACTTCAATTTCGTTTTATGTTTGATCTAATTCATGCACCAGAATATTTTATTTGCTATGATCGTAGGCAATCTATTTACCAATGGGCTGGTGCGCGACCAGAACTTTTAGATGACTACGCAGAAGAATTTGATGCAACGATTTATAGTTTGAACGAAAATTATCGAAACGCGCCACGTATTTTGAATTTTGCGAAAGAAATTATTGAAAAAACTGGAATGTATGATAACTCAATTTCAATGAGAAAAGATAGACAGGGTGTTATAAAAAGTGTTCCATATTCAAAGCAAGTTATTGTGGAGAGCATTAATACAACTCGTCGATATAATAGGTGGGCTTTTCTTGTGAGAACCAATGCTGAGGTTGATGATTTGTGTAGAATTTTAGCTTCCGCGCGAATCCCATATGACACATTTAAACAAGGCGATCTCAAAAAAGAAGAACTCGACGAGAGAATGAGTGCCGATACAGTTAAAGTTCTAACAATGCATAGTGCAAAAGGCTTGGAGTGGGATTTTGTTGGTGTCTATGATGCACGTTTTTATAGTCGGGAAGAAAGATGTTTGGCTTACGTTGCGGCGACCCGTGCAAGAGATGGATTACTCTGGTTGACGAAGCCACGCCGTCCACGTTATAATGGCGAAAAAGTTTATGATTGGAGTTTTAATAAATAATGTCTAATGAATATAAAGATTGGCTTCAAGAACAAGAAGAACAAAATTTATCAATTATTAATGATATGAAAACGAAAGGCTTTGCTTACTTAAATCCAGAAGAGTTTTTTGAGTTTTTAACTTCAATGCAAGACTTAAAACTTCATGGATTTTATGTGGAAAAAGCTTTGGACAGAATTGATACTTACATTATTACACCAGACAAAAAGACTAGAAAAAGGTGGAATAAAGAATGACAAATCGAGAAGAAATTATCCAGTCTATTGGTATTGAGCAGATGATTCGTGATTGCGCAGATCGTTACTACGATATTGAGGGTTGGTTAAAGCGAAATTTTTGCGATGTTTGTCTTGATAAGATGAATAATGAGCCACCATGTGATTTGGATACTGCTATTCAGAAGAACTGTCCTTATGGACTTTTCTGTTTGAATGATGATGAAATTATTGATATGTGGCTTAATAGTGAGAAAGAGGACGACTAACGTCCTCTTTTTCTTTTTATTCTTTTACGACTTTATAAACTTTTTCTCTAATTTCAACAACTTTATACCCTGGCGCTACAAAAGAACCACCAAGTTTATCGTCTCCTTGTGCGGGTGACCAGCCATAGAAAGTGCCACCATATACTTGAATATCTTCAACTTTTCCAGTATTTTTAACATTTAAAAGAACGTCATTTTCATCTGGCTCATGTTTAAAATGATACTCTCCACCATAAATATCTACATGAGAGTTCTCACAACAAACACATTGACTTTCTTTTCCACTTTCAAAAGTACCATTAAGAATTGTGACTTCTGCGCCATGATAAGCGCTTACTGGAATTGCATTTTTGCTCTCGCCAATAGAGACAAGTCCTTTTCCATCAATGACCATCTTCGCGCCATTTTGAGCACATAAGAGCCAGTTACCGCATTGAGAGGAAGCTTTCAGTTCTTTACCATTGAGATCGACTTCTACATTGACGGCGCCATCTGCTGTAACTTCGTCATCGGCGCTAATATCCTCAGAAAGAACTAAATTCTTACCACTTTTAATAGCAGCAACCGCACTAGAAAAATCTTCTACTTTCTCAGTATTACCAATAAGAGAATCAATCATTGGAGCCAATACATTTGGATTTGTATTGTTTGGAGTCTTTAAAATATATTCGAGAATTTGTTGTTTTGTCATAAAGACACCTCCTCTATTGAAAAAGTAACTTTAATTTGATTTTTTGATATTTTTTTGATATAATAATATTAAAGAAAAAGAAAGGAGTTAATATGTTCAAAGTAAAAAGAAAAGGAACAGATAAAGTTTACCAAGTTTTGGATACTTCGGTAGATGAAGTATTTGGATTAACTTACTTTTTAATTTGGGAAAACGGTGGATGGAGATGGCGTCCTGCAAAAAATTTTGTTCCACCGAACTGGAAGGAGGACGAAGGGACTAAATGAGTTATGATGCAAATAGTATTCAAACATTGTCTTTCTCAGATGCGGTAAGACAAAGAATTTCCATGTATATGGGAAGCGCAGATAACCAAGGCGTTCTCCAGTGCATTCGTGAAATTATTACGAATTGTATTGATGAAGCAACTGTTGGATACTGTAGTAGAATTTTCGTAGATTTATATGAGGGAAATCACGTCACGGTTTTAGATAACGGGCGTGGATGTCCTTTTGGAGCGAGAGACGACGGTATTGATGCTCTTGAAGCAATCTATACATTGCCGCATAGTGGTGGTAAATTTAATGATAAGACTTATCAAAATGTAGCAGGTATGAACGGTATAGGAGCAAAAGGTGTAGCTCTCTCTAGCGATAAATTTCGCGCGGTTTCAATGCGCGATGGAAAACAATGTGAACTAATTCTTGAGAAGGGTAAGAAAGTTTCTTTAAAGACAACAGAAGGAGAAGGTCGAGGTACTTTTGTAGATTTTACTCCTTCACCAGAAGTTTACAATCTGGAACCAATTTCAATTAAATTCTCTGATATAAAAGAAATGTGTCGAAATTGGTCTTATCTTTATCCATCTTTAACTTTTATTCTAAACAACCATATAAAAGGTGAAGAAGAAACAGTTGAATACCACGCGAAGAATGGCCTTTTAGATTTTATGACGACCTACGCGGGAAAGTCTTTGAATAAGACTCCTCTACACATTGTTCTCGCTGAAGATGGTATTGAAGCAGAAATTGTTATGTGTTGGACAAATAACCGCAACGAAGAGTTTTATGTTTTTACAAACGGTCTTGAAAATGTTAATGGAGGAACAAGCTTAACAGGTGTTAAGACAGCTCTTACTAATTACTTCAAGAAGAAAGTAAAAGGTGACGTCTCACCAGATGTTTTACGTAAAGGCTTATTCTATGCCGTCAGCTGCAAAGTTCCAAATCCAAGTTTTAGCGATCAGACGAAAACGAAAGTCAATACACCTGCACTTAGAGGATTATGTCAGCGCGCGACTTCTCAAATGTTGGGAGATTTTGAGAAGAAACATACTGATGAGTTTCAGAAAATTTTGGAATTGCTTTTAAAGGAAGTCAAAGCAGAAGCTGCGGCAGAGAAAGCGCGACGTCAAGTTCTTGAAACAGGAAAAGAAGTTGAAAAAAATCAAAAAAGAAAAGTCTTTGCAAGTGATAAATTAAAAGACGCAGAATTTCTTGGACAGGATTCAACTCTTCTTTTAGTGGAAGGTCTGAGCGCTGCTAGTTCAGTTGCGATGGCACGCGATGAAAAGCATTTTGGTATCTTAGCCCTACGAGGAAAAATGATTAATGCTTTTTCCAATGATGAAGAAAAGTTTTATCAAAATGAAGAAGTGAAACTTTTACTTAGCGCGATGAACATTATTCCAGGACGTTATGATAGCAAAAAACTTCGTTATGGAAAAGTTGGAATACTAACCGATGAGGATAGTGATGGAAAAGCCATTGCTCTTTTAATTATGTGCGCTTTATATAAAGTTGCACCAGAACTAATTAATGAAGGACGTCTTTGTTGGATGAGGTCGCCACTTTATATTGTAAAGAATGGAAAGAAAGAAACTTATTATTATGATGATAAGGAATTGCAGGAAGCAAAAGACAATGGGTTCATTCGGGGTGAAGTACAACGCAACAAAGGCCTCGGCAGTTTGAGTGCAGAACAAGCTCATCGCTCTATGTTTACTCCAGAATTTCAAAGAATTGATACTTTGATTCCTGATGCTGCCACTTTTGATGTACTTTACTCTCTAATGGGTAAAGATAGTGAGCCAAAGCATGATTTTATCTTCAATAATATTGATTTCTCAGAAATCCGAGAATAAAATTTTGGGAGAATTTGATTTCTCCCATTTTTTATTATATAATAATAACAGAAAAAGAAAGGGGTGTTTATGTGGAAATTAGTTTAACTCCCGTAATTAAAGAAAGTTTTCTTCAATTTGGTGGAGCGGTTCTTCAATCGAGAGCTTTACCAGATGCGAGAGATTTAATGAAACCATCTGCTCGTCAAATTTTTTATTGTTTATATACAGATAAATTTATTCATGAAAAGCCTTTTCAAAAGACCTTGAAAGCCATCGGATCATCATTTAGGACTTATATCCACGGCGATTCTAGTGCAGAGGGAATTATTATGCGTGCAGGGCAGCCGTTTGCCATGCGTTATCCTCTTATTGAGGTCGAGGGCTCTTATGGTACATTGCTTTCGTCTGGTTCATGGGCTGCTCCTCGTTATACAAGCGCGCGATTGTCAGAATTGTCAAACTATCTTTTTGCTGATATTCAAAAAGATGTAATAGAGGAATGGAGAGATAATTATGACAATACTGAACAATATCCAATGATTTTACCATCAAAAGGTTTTTATAATTTAGTAAATGGCGGATATGGGATTGGTGTTGGCGCATCAAGTTCATGCCCCCAGTATAATTTAAAGGAACTTAATGAGGCGCTAATTAAATTGCTTTGGAATCCTGAAATTGATTTTGAGGAAATTTATTGCGCTCCAGATTTTGCAACTGGAGCACTTCTACTTAATGCGGATGAAGTAAAAGGAAGCCATAAAAATGGGACTGGGGCAGCTTGTAAATTAAGAAGTGTAATTGAATGGGATCCAAAAGAAAAATGTTTAGTAGTTACTGAAATTCCTTATCAATTATATACTGAAACAATTTGTTCTCAGTTAGAAGAAATTATTAATGGTGAAAACAATCCAGGTATTGAACGTTTCAATGATTTAACCGGTAAAAATCCTTTAATCAAAATTTATATTTCCAAAGGTTCTTCACCAGAAAAAGTTATTAAATATCTTTATAAAAATACTTCTCTCCAAAGTTATTATGGAGTAAATTTTACTTTTTTGGAAAATGGTAGATTCCCAAGAGTATTTGGTTGGAAAGAACTTCTCCAGTCTCATCTTGACCATGAAAAAATTGTTTATACACGTGGTTTTGAGTTTGATCTCCGAAAGATTATGGCAAGACTTCACATCATTGAAGGTTTAATGAAAGCCTACGATATGATTGATGAAGTTGTTAAAACGATTAAGTCTTCTTCCTCTAGCAAAGAAGCTAACACTGCATTGCGTGAACTTTTATCGATTGATGAAATTCAAGCGAAAGCAATTCTTGATCTAAAGCTTTCTCGTCTTTCAAAGCTTGACATTAATAAATTAAAAGACGAAAAGTCCGATCTTGAAAAAGAAAAGGCTCGTATTGAAGCAATCCTCAATGATGAAGTCCTCTTAAAGAAAGAAATTGAAAAGGGCTTGCGCGAAGTTGCTGCAAAATTCGGAGACGCGCGCCGTACAAAAATTATGAACATTTCTAATGATGATGATGAAGAAAATGTCGAAGAAAAACAGCTTTCTCTTTCTTTAACGAATGAAGGTGCAGTATTTACCACAGAAACCTCAACTCTCTACTCTCAAAGGAGAAATGGTACAGGTTCTAAATTCAAGCTGGATAAAGGAGAATATGTGGTAGATACAGTAATTGGTAGTAGTAAAGATGAGATTCTTTTCTTCACTAGCACTGGTAAATTCTATCATACAAAAACAAGTGATTTTGTAGTTGGAGAAAAGCAGTATCTTAATAATTTAATCTCGTTGGAAGTTGATGAAAAGATCATGGCATCGACTCTTTTAACGAAAGAAAGTCAAAAAGATAATATTATTTTTATCACGAAGAAAGGTTTGTTGAAGAAGTCGGCTCTTTCCGAATATAATTTAAAAAGAGGAAATGGCGCGCTGGCCATAAAATTAGATGATGATGATATAATTCGTTCTGTTTTAATTTTAAAAGATGAAAATATTGGTATTCTTTCCAAAGCTGGATATTTTATAATGATTTCCACTTCTGATATTAGACCCATTGGCAGGATCGCGCGTGGAGTCATTGGAATGAAGCTTTCATTAAAAGATGAAGTCATTTCTGCTCATGTGATCCCAAATGATACAAAAGAAATTGCATCTATTTCAGAAGATGGTTATACAAAACGAACTGACATTAGTGAGTTTAAAATTACTGGTCGAGCGACAAAAGGTGCTAAAATTCAATCATCAGAAAACATGATTGATTTTTTGACTTTTAATAAAAATTCAGATATACTTATAGTATCAAATAAAGCTCAGATAAAGATTAAAAAAGATGATATTCCTCTTCTTGGCCGTGGTGCGGTTGGGGTTAAATCTATTAAATTAGGAAGTGGAAAAGTCGTTTGTTTTTCTAAAATTTAAGGGGTTTGAATTTTGAAAAAACTTTAAAAAAGAGCTATACTATTTATAGAAAGTTAAGGGAAGAAGAAATCTCCCCAGCTTAATAAAATATTTATTTAATTTAAAAAGGAGTTTTTAAGATTATGAAGCTAACTGAGAAGTCTAAGGAAATTTTTGAGTATGTAAAGGCAAATGGTGCACGTGTTTCCGTTGAGGAGATTTGTAAGGCAGTTGATAGAGCACCTCGTTCCGTTAATGCTAATATTAATGATCTTGCAAATAAGAAGCTTGCAGAGCGTGAGAAGGTCGAGGTTGAGGGTGCTGATAAGCCAATCGTCTATGTAGTTCTTACTGCTGAGGGTAAGGCATTCGTTCCTTCTGAAGACGAGGAGTAATTTAGATTAATCTTGGGGCTAGGAATAGTCCCATTTTTAAACAAGAACCACAATAATTTTTTTATCGCAAACTTATAAAAGGAGAAAATTAAATGTTAAGAGAAGCAGAAAATATTGTAAAGGTTGAAGGTATTTTAGCAGAAACAGATTTGAAGTATGGTTCTTATACAAAGAATGGTCAGCAGATTGAAACGATTGGTGGCACCATTACTGTAAATGTTGACCAGGTTATTGATGGCGTGCCACAGACCTCACAAATTCCAGTTCATATGTTTAGCGCTAAGTATACAAAGACGAATAAGATTAATCCTTCTTATGAATCTATTGAAAGAGTTATGAAGGAGTTTAAGTCTATCGCAGCGACAGGTAACGTGGATGAAGCTGATAAGATTAGAATTACACGTGGCTATCTTAGAATGAATGAGTATTATAATGGTCAGACTGATAAGTTTGTTAGTTTTCCTCGCGTTCATTCTAACTTCGTGAATAAGGCGACTGGTGAATTTAATCCCCAGGCAAATTTTAGCATGACTTTTGCAGTCTCTAATATTCAGCCAGTTGTGGATTCTCAAGGTGTCGAACTTGATCCGAAGCAACTTGAAGTCACAGTAATTGTTCCTTATTATGGCAGTAAGGTTGATATTATGAAGCTTCGCGCGAAGAATTCAAATGTAGTTAATGCTATTGAACAGTATTGGAGTACAGATGATACCTTTAAGGCAAATGGTCGCCTTGAATGGTTCTCCAAGACTGAAAAGGTTCTTGAGGAAGTTGATTTTGGCGAGCCAATCGAGAAACTAAAGACAACTAGTAGTAGTGATATTGTCATTACTGGCGGCTCTCAAGTTCCACTTGATGGTGATTTTGCCTTTGATCAGGATGAACTTGTTGCAGCGCTTAGAGAAAGAAAGGCTCGTCTTGAAGAGCAGAAGAATAAGTCAAAGAGTAGAACTGCACCAGCACCAGCACCAACGAATTCTAGTTCTATACTCGCTGGCGAAGACTTGGGATTTTAATCCCAAGTCGGGAGGTGAAGTAAATGGCTATTGATATTTTATCTCTTGAACCAAATGTTATTTCAAGGGATCTGCGCGGAAAATATATTTTGTTGGCTGGCGCGCCTAAGATTTGGGCCTCTAAGTGGTGACATTTAGGGATAAGGTAGTAAAAATCTGGAACCCTGAGACGGGAATCAGAGCGGAAGTTAAAATGTAAAAGTTTT
>ERZ827452.120-NODE-120-length-117069-cov-26.534739_pt1 | contig 117069 bp, 126 predicted proteins | sample MGYA00519866_ERZ827452 | MGnify/ENA primary metagenome ERZ827452 (study PRJEB31778, sample SAMEA3449307) | human gut metagenome | biome: human gut; feature: human-associated habitat; material: faeces | place: United Kingdom | collected 2010/2012 ... | reverse complement strand
TTCCCAAGCTCGGCTAACATCCATCCATTAAAATCAGGGTATGAACGAATTGGATGTTTATTGGCGTCAATGATAAAAAAATATATATAAAAAACAGGAACATACGATTCGGTAATAGGAGAAGATGGGAAAAAGAATACTATTGTTGCTTCTCATCCCATTAAAAAAACATATAAGTCATAATATAAAATATAATTTTAAATCAGACTTAATGTATCTTATTTAATATAATACTATATTTGCATGTGTTTTTCATAGCAACAGGCCTAGTGAGGTTGTTGCATAAGTTTTTTCCCTGCATGCCTTCTCAGGTAGCAGGGATTTTTTTTATGATATTAAAAGAAGTTCATTGGTAAACATATCTCCCAATCTTTCTTGGCCAAATGTGCTTGGATGGTTATCTGTCCCATTTTTACTTTTTATAACTTGCAATGACTTAGGACTTGTATTAATTTTTTTCCAAAGGTCAATTATCGGGATATTCCAAAGTTCGGATATTTTTTGAAAGTCTGCTTTACCATTTGCATATTCAAAAGCACTATCTAACACAAGAACCATTCTTGCATTAGGGTTGAGTGTATACATCTTGTCCATTAAGAATAACAGCGCACCTAAAAAAGTCGTTCTATGTTCAGCGAATCCTCTGCCATCGTTATAACTCCAAGTGTCTTTATTAAAGTTTTCCCAATCAGCATTTTCAAAATTTGTATTGTTGGGTACAACTGAATAAACCCATAGATCAACATCCGCATTTTTAACAGAAAAAACATTTTCCCATGTTCTGTAATAGGAATTGTAATTACTATCATCTCCAGGTTTCCAACTGTTTCCGTCAGTTGGCTTAGGAGTTTCGGGAACGGTAATTGTTGTAGCACCTGCTTGTTTTGCAGCTTCATATTCAGCCTTACTTAGACAAGTAGAGCCGTATGTTAATGGTGCAATTATACTTCCATGGTCATTATCTATTTTTGCGTGAATAGCTAACCCTGGGACACCTGCTGGTACAATTTCAAATCCTAATCTTTCAGATGCTATTTTTGCATAAGCTTTCTCCGCGTTACTTCCATACGCGACTGATGTCCCTATTATACATATTTTTTTTCCGAACCATTGATTGCCGTTATAAGTAACTTCCCCCGATTGCCCTTTTTGCAAAACCAAATCAGGTATTGAAAACTTTGTAGATAATACCTTATACTTTCCAATGACGTAATTTTTATAAGGGTAATTTTTATTTATTGTCATCGCTAATTTATAAGCATTTACCGGTACTTGGAAATCAGAATCTCCACCATTTGCCGTAGAGAACTCTTCTACAACATTCCCATTTTTGTCCAATATAGCTCCACCTGTATCACCTATAGCATAATTGGACAAATCTAAACTATCATACTTATTTATGACCTGTTTGAAAACGATAGTCCAAAAATTACCTTCCGGTTCTTCATGGAATTGTCCGCCATAATATAAGCCTTCCTTTAATTCGGTAGTTTCTTCGCTAGCTGTTATTTTTTCTGTTTTACTCTCCTCTTCAAAAACAACTTCTTTCATTTTTGAAAATGAGATACTTTTATCTAAAATTTTTTCATTTGTTACAGATTTATCCGCTAGTTTTTCAGTGGTTACGATGTTATCGGGTAATTCTCTTTTTTTAGTAGATACGCCCAATATAATATTAGACTTTCTGTCCGTATTGGTTACAAGCCTGACTGCGTAATTAGGTGGTATTAATATTGTTGTTTTTCCTGCGCCAAAAACGGGGAATGATACTTTGAAATTATGATTATCCTTATCATAATATGCAACAGTCCCATAACTAATAGCATCTATACAAGGAAAGAACATTAAGGCTTGATACTGTCCGTAATTTCCTGAATAATCAATAAAATCACTGACAGAATAACCCTTTGATTTAACTATTTGTCCATTTGCCGATAATATATAATTATCAGTCCAATTAATGGCAATTTCATTGCCAACAACATTTTCATTAGATATAATTCCGACCGAATATTGAAGTTTTGAAAACAATCCTTCATCTATTTTTCCAGTACTAATCGCTTTATTCTTAATTTTCGAATTATCAATAGACTCATCAGGAATTTCATTCACAGAAAATGGAACCGTTTCCAATTCTGCGCTGGCTTTAAAAATTAAAGTTTTTTTTAAATTAGTTTTAGTCGAGACTCTAACACAATATCCGGGTGGTATCAATATTGTTCTTTGCCCTCCTACTAGATAAAAAGATTTGATATGCTTCTTTGATGCTAAATCGTAATATGCTAATAGAGGATAAGAAACCCCAATGCTTGCCGCTTCATACATTAGAGCTGAGTAAGCTCCATATTGTCCTTCATATTCAATGAAATCTGTTGTGGAATATCCATTACTTTTTACAATATCACCATCATTGTTTAAAATCTTATCGTCTTCCCAATTGTTTAAATTATCCCCATTCTTAATTATAAGATTAGAGGACGAAGTAACACAAGATAACAATAAGTTTTTATTGTCCAATAAAGAGAGACTTTCCGTAAGGTTTTTACGCGTAGCCGGATGTACCACCGCATCAGTGGTTGTAGCAGGGTAAATGGTCTGACCGTCTTTGATAAGCTTGTGTATTTTAGCCATATAATTCTATATATTATAGCCTAAGTTCCGCAAGAACTTGAAAATAAATCTGAGAATGAATCAGATAGGGTTAATTTAAAAAAACGGGTAGAATAAAAGATGGTTTTTAAAAGATTCTACTTGTTTTCTACTATATACTTATTTTTACTATTTCTTATGGAAAAAGTTTAAAATAGGAATAGACACTAAAGAGGAGGAATACCATTATCCAGTATCTTTTCACACCCCAGGACTAAGAATGGAGAAAGTTCTTTACTATCGGTTGAGATGAAAGGTATTCTTGACCAAATCAGCGATATTGAGGACGGCTTTCCATTTGAAACAGTTCTCAAATGTGAAATGTTTGACGGAGGCAAACGAAAATACAATTTTACCTGACGGGAAAAAGATAACATACTAATCCGCTCGGTATCCGCTATTTTTGTCGTAAATCAAAATTCATGCAATGGAAAAGATTTACGGCACAAAGAAGCGGCATACATTCGACCATAAGCCCACACTTTCCAAAGTCAAGGAACTTGTTGTGTCCGCTATAAACATGGCTACGGAGGAAAAGATTCCTTATCCGCTTATTCTAAAAATCAATGAACAGGAAGATGGTACGCCCATCTATCATACTTTCGAGAATGCAGATGATTTTATTGCGTTCTCCCAAGCAGCGTGCGCCTATGTGATAAAGACTATTCAGGAAGGGTGGAAAGAAAAGGATGAAGTGGATTGGACGGTATTTAATTTAAAAAGTAATAACGATGAAAAAGTTGATTGAATGGCTCGGAATGAGTAACAGGTGGAAACACCTCGTAGGAGGACTGATTATCGGCATTTTTGCATTTGGTTGGTTTACCGCAATGTATGCCGGAGTTTTGACAGCAGGTGCTTTGGAATATAAAGACAAGGTGTATGGCGGTAAATGGGATTGGATTAACTTTGGTCTTACAGTAGCCGGAGCAATTCTCGGATGGTTAATCTGTCACTGGTTATGAATGAAGCACAACAGGCTATGGAAGTCGCAAGAGGAATCAGCGACTATGGAATGATGGCTGTAACGGCCGCATTCTTTCTGATTCTTTCGGCTGCAATGATGATTGCTATTTTCAAATGGTTCAAGTCAATAATCAACCAAATGATGAAAGACAACAAAGCAAGTCTGCAAGAACTGGCGAAAACGACAAACGCCCAGAATGATATGTTGCAAGACATATCGGAAGGATTGAGAACAGAAACACAACTACGCATACGCAACCTTTCGGGTTTTGCCTTTGATTTAAGTGTGGAACAGGTTTGCCGACTTATTAAGCGCGTACGTGAAGAAAACCACATTGCGGACAAAAAAGCTACAGCGTTGAAGATAAGAAAATCCCTGCAAGTGATACATAATGATAGGAATAGCCGGTTTGACCCATTTACTTATCATGGCAGACCTCTTTCTGACTTCTGCAACAGCGATTGGATTGAAGATGTTGCAAAGGTAGTGGAGAATGAGATTTACCACGAGGATGGAGCGAACAACGCAAGAGCCTATACTAATGTAAAATTAGCGTATGATAACATAAAGACAGATTTTTATTATCGGTTGAATTCATAATCTGGAATAATACAATATTTAAACGAAATTATATACAATAAATCAGTTAAATTATATACTCATGAAAATTCTTATAGATAACGGGCATGGTGAAAACACTCCCGGAAAACGTAGTCCTGACGGTTCGTTGCGCGAATATGCTTATGCACGTGAAATTGCAGATAGAATAGCACATGAACTTTCCGCAAGAGGTTATGATGCCGAACGCATTGTTCGGGAAGCAGTAGATGTTCCACTATCAGAACGTGCAAGGCGTGTAAACGAAGTTTGCGGACGATATGGAACAGCCAATGTGGTTCTTGTTTCTATCCACTGCAATGCTGCCGGAAACGGTACAGAATGGATGAACGCAAGAGGATGGAGCGCTTATACATCGAAAGGCAAGACAAAGGCTGATAAACTGGCAACTTTCTTGTATGAAGAAGCTGAAAAAAACTTTATCAGTCAAAGAATACGCAAAGATAAGTCTGACGACGATCCTGATTGGGAAGAAAACTTCTATATTTTGAGCAAGACAAAATGCCCAGCTGTACTTACGGAAAACTTTTTTCAGGATAACAAGGATGATGTCCTGTACCTTTGTTCCGAAGAAGGCAAACAAGCTATTGTCAAAACCCATGTAGAGGCAATAACCAGATATATTCAGAAGTATGGTAAAATGGTTTAAAGATATTGTAGCAATATTGTTTGTGGTATTATTTTTCACATCACTGTTTTTTAATGTGCGTTTTTGCATATCGAATAAAAAGTTACCTATAAATGATACCACAAGAATGACTGTTTTCGATACCATACCCTATTACAAGCCTGTACCCAAGGATAGTACCGTTATTAAATACATCACGCAGATTCTTCCTACTGCAAAACCGGATAGTACGAAACAGACTCCGGACGTAGCAGATACGACTAAACCTCCAAATAAAGACAAAGACAGTGTTGAGGTTGAAATCCCCATTACGCAGAAGATGTATGAAACAGACACATATCGGGCTTATGTAAGTGGCTTTCATCCACAACTTGACAGCCTGATACTTTTTGCCGGGCGTGATATAATGACCGTAACAGGTAATTATCCCAAACCCAAGAAGAAAAAGTTCAGTATCAGTCTACAGGTAGGATATGGAATAACACTGAGAGAAACGCCGCAATTTTCTCCATGTCTTAGTGTAGGTTTATCGTATAATTTGTTTGATTTCTGATTATGATAGATATTATATTAACGGTCAATAAGGAAAAAGTATATGAAGAGGTAGCAAAGACCACATCGTACACCGGTGCGAAAATGGATGATGAGCTTGCCTACGATCGTATATTTACGACGGATGAGGATAAAAGCATGCTTGAACGTTTTTGGTGCGAGAGTAAGAATACCATATGCAACAGTTTAAAGAAAATGCTTCTTGACGAAACGGAAGCTGACAGTGAATACAGGCTTTCGTTGGGGCTGTCGAATTCATTTGATGAAGCTCTAAAAGAAAGTATGCAGCGTAGCTTGTTTTCATTCTTCGTGATGAATGTCACTGCAAAGTGGTACACGTTTACCAATAAGGAAGAAGCTGCCGGATATGCAACGGAAGCTGCTACCTATATGGAGGATATAATGCGTAAGGTATTTTTCAAAAGAAAGCCCATGCGCCCGACATACGAATAATCATTAATTCAAAATATTATGGCAGAAAATAAGAAAACATTAACCGTGACACAACAGGTCAAAGAACTTGTCTATGATATTCAAAACAAAGCGTATTTGACGGGACAGGCACGAGAAGCGGCCGGCAAGAGCTATCAAGTCGCATCCAATATGCAAGCAAGTGATGACGATGAAAACAGCTATCAGATACGTCGTTCGTTGGCCAATGCCTTTTCCTCTTTAAAAAGTCTGCTTGGAGAGTATCTCAATGAGGATAATACAACAAGCGATAACCTGATGGATGAAGAGATAGATAATAACGGTAAACTTTCATTGGAGTTTTTGCTTCCGTCTAACTATAACAACGCTTCGGCAGACGCACTGGGAAATGGCATACATTCATATCTTGTAGATATGGCACTTGGAGAGTGGTTTGCCATAACCAGTCCGGAAGATGCCAATGCGTATATACAACACTCCGGGGTGAGTCTTGAAAACGTAAAGCGTGCACTCTACAAACGCAGCCGTCCGGAAAGACCGACTTATGATTAATTGATGTTCAAGCCTATGGTATATTGTCAAAACAGCCAGTCTAAAACAAAAGCGGTAACACTTGTATTTAAAAGGGAAGAACTGCTTTACGATGCGGAGAATTATTCTTTTGTAGAGGGCGACATTATGCAAGCGGAAGATGAACACGCCAGACATCAAGTATTCGACATCGGTCAGGACGGTAATGTGGACAGAGTTACGAGAATACTTAACCTCGTACATTCTGAATGCGTGGAAATGTTGTTTCCTTATACGAAAGAAGAAATTTCCGATAAGCAGGAACCCCTTGATAATGTTATGACCGTGCCGGAAGAATACCTCATAACCCTTGTTTTGCCTACGGAATTTTCATTGTCTACCGTGAAATTGCTAAAACATCTGATACACGAATATATGGTCTGCAAGGTCCTTGCCGACTGGATGAGCATAACAAATCCAGGCAGCCAAGCCAACTGGGAAGATAAAGCCCGAAATATCCGAATCAAGATACAGACTTCCCTTGTTTCACGAAAAGGCAAGATAAGACGAAAACTAAAACCGTTTTAAGAATAGACAAGAGCCGGGGTGCATCACGCATACCGGCTCTTTCTCCTTATAAACAATCTGATAACCTTAAAAATAACTGACCTATATGTTTCATTTATCGTAGTCTGTTGAGCATACGTGGATTGAACTGGACGCTAAATCCTAACAGGCTTTCGGATTTGTCAAGTGTACAAATGAGTACAATTCTAAATGCTTTGTACGGTGTTCCTCTGAAACCACGCATATATTTGTCTGTACTGCTCCATACAGTATGCCAATTAAACAAATCATTCGAACCGTACAGTACTTGTACTACATGTCCCGACTTAAAATATCCACGTTGAATGATGGTATCTATCGTCTTGAACACATCTGGCTCATCCATTTTGAAAGGGCGGGTAACCACTAATCCCGTTATGTTTTCAGCAGATGATGTGGAAAAATCCACAAGTCTGTTTCCGTCAGCCATTGCTAATGCTTCCGGATACGAATTGACATTGTTCACTATGTCTGACAGCATCATTCCCCAAAGCTTTGACTTCAACGAAAACACATAAGCATAGCGTACAGCCGGGTTATACACAATGATATGCTGATTGGTATAATCATACACCATACGACACTCCCGTAAGAAATCATTGAACGGCAACAAGATAATGTCAGAAAGTGTTGCTTTTTCGTTCTCACCGGCTTTGCTATTAAATATGTTTATCACTGCATCGGCTTTAGGCAAGTCTGTAATGATGAATAAATCTTCTGCATTGAGGCTGTCGGATAAGCATTGCGTAGTTGAGCCGCTGATATGCATAATTCCCTTGTCTGTGGCAAACAGAACAGAGGAGTCAATCTGCGTGATACTATCGGGATTAATGACAACATCACGTGTAATGGGCTGTTTGGCGGAATAGGTTCCGGTAGATGATACTTCCAAAGCCCATACACCGTCTGTGGTAAAGGCATAAAGAGGAAACTGCCCAAACTGACCTTCGGAAAGAGCTTTTGCTGCCGATGATATACCGAGAATTTTTCCCGTACCTACGGAGTTGATGCCAAGTACAGGAAAATAGAATGGATTGTTCACCTCTGACGTATATATTTTATTCGGCATATCAACTATTGTTTGATAAGCTGTTTCCGGATATATTGGAGTTTGTGGAGCACGTTCTAATTCATAGTCAAGTACGGCATAGGCACCATTAAGAAATTGGTGTGGCTTTAATTTTATTTCATAAACACCTTTATAATCCCTGATAATCATTTTGAAAGCATTTACATTGGGATAGAATGCATAGCATCCCCAAGAACGTTTTTCGAGAAAACCGTTTGTTCCATTGTTGGCATCTTCTTCCGATGGATATCTCTTCTCTGATAAAAAATATCCTGTATAATTGTTATGTGAAGGTGCAGATACACCATAAACATTTCCATTTTCTTTTATATATACTGTGGCTTCAACAACGCCATATCCCAAAACAGGGAACGAAGTAACAACTGTTGTTCCTGACAATTTCCATAATGGAGTATCACTATTCAAATAAGAAAACATTGATGCAACCGTAAATCCACCAAACAATTCACGTTTTACTCCGGAAAGATTTAAACGAGCATTGTATGTATGGGAAAATTCAGCACCAAGTTTATCGTGAGTAAGATAGTCATCCGTCATTACTTCACGAGAAACAAGTGATTGCAAATATTCATCATTGACAATAATATCTTTACGTTCAGATGTCGTAAGGTCTGACAATTCTATGGAGTACAGGAAATAAAATTGTGATACATCTTTTAGAGATTCTTTATTCTTATCAGCAGAATATTCCGGTAACATAATTGTTGTGGATGGATACCCTCTATTGGATGAAAAATATAAAGCGTATAATTTAGAATATAGCCATTCTACATACTTGCTCCCAAATGCGCTATTCTTTCCGCTTGGGGAGGATATATTCATAGATGATCCATCAAGATTCACAGGTAAAAGAATGCAGTCATTTTTTCGTGAGGCTGCATAACCGGAAAAATCAAGTGCGCCAATAAACTTTGTATCAAAATTATCTGTATCAGCAAACGATTTGCACAATCCGTTTTGGTCATAAGTATATATTGGTTTTGAAATAAACACGTCCACAGATTTGACTATATCGCCCCAGTTTTGCTTTAAGTTATTATAATCATAATTTCCGTCAGCAAGAAGCTTGTAATCAAGACTTGCAGCCACGAGCATTATATCGCATATTGCTTCTGTATAGCTTCCCTTACCACTTGCACGTTCCCAATAGACAATTGGAGCCGTTTTAGTGGAAGGATTCATTAATATAGGAGCTGAATGCCCAACCAATGAGCCATCATATAGGCGTAAGGCATAACGTACAAAAAATGGAAGGGCAAATCTGCCTTTCTTAACAGTTTGGTCTGCAAGGAACTTGTTCACCTTCGCCATAACCTGTGATGTGATTTTATTTTGATTACTTTCGCTCCACGTTTCAAATAGATTATGCTCACCAATTCCGTCAAATGTAATTTTGAACGTAGATTTACTATCGTCATTCATTGAATATAAACGTGGTTTTCCTCGAAGTCCAAATGAAATTTCAATATTGGGAATGTGGTCTCCTAATGAAGTGTAATTATTGGATTTCCATAGATAATAGTTTATTGCATCTGCCGAAAAAACGAGTAGAGTATTACCAACAGCATTAATACTTTTAATGTCATAACAATAACCAATCTTATTGCTTGATGTAAGAGAATCACCGTTTCGCTCAATCCAATAAATGTAGTAGTCATTCTGGACTATGTAATGTTTGTAGGCTGTAGTTTCGTGGATATATATTACCGAAACACCACTTTCAAGCTGTAATACTTCGGATGGCGGCAATATGGGTTTAAGTGCACCGTTTTCAGGAATAACACCTATCGATGTTGCCAAGTCCCCATCGGCGCACTCATAGTCCGATGGGTTGGCAGAATACCCGTTGTATTTTATTTCTTTAATCATATCTTTCTTACAAAAGGAGTTTGGTAATGATTGGTAGCAATGTGCCATGATATTGACTTTCCTTAGGCTCTCCAACGCATAATCTCGCCTTGTCTGTTACGCCCGACACATCAAGTATGGCGGAGCACAGCCTTTTAGATGAGGCTCTGAAATGTTTCCCTTGCCTATTGGATGGAAACACACATGCTTCATGCCGACCGCCGGTTGGTGAGCGGTATCTGACATAAAGATATAATTCTCCGTTCTCACTCATAATATCCAGGACATCACCTCGCGAGAGATGAAGTTGCTTGGCTATATGAGATGTAATGTCTATTCTTCCCGAAGAATAGAATACTATATCAGCCTTTCTTGTATTTCCTAATATACTTTCCATTGGGCTTTTCAATTTGATAATAGATGAGACCTTTGCTTGTATGATGTATAGACACAGACAGTTTGACTATACTATCACCGGGTAACCCATGCTCATAAAGCATAAGACCGACCGACGGGCACAGACTTTCAAAGCCTATGCACTTATACTTGTCATTATATTGAATATCGCATAGTTGAGTCGGTTGTCCGATATTTGGATTGACGGTGAAGCCGAAAGAATCTTGTCCGGCAATTCTAAAAACAAACACTTGGGCTGCATCGCCTTTTTTCGCCTTACCTTTGATATGGAGAAACAAGCGTTTGGATAGCGTGATTGAATTGTCGTTACCATCGGCAATCACATAGTAGTTACGTGACTGCCACCATGTTTTTAGTTTTTTGATAATCATAATACGAAAATAGAATGATTCACAGATTATTATGGTTTAACTTTTTACAGACGAATCGAAATATATCCGGCGTGAACGGAAAGAAACAGTTTCGACAAATCGGAATGACAGAGTTGTTTCGATTTCCAGTCGATGCCGGTTGGCGGCTTCTTTTGTTGCAAAAATGTAAGAACAGATTTCTTGCTTTGTTGTTCCTTTTGTTGCTACAATGTTGGCATAATATTTGCGTCCGAAAAGGAATGCCATGATTTCTTTTAATACAGTTGAGTTCATATTGTATGATTTAATCAGTGAATAAATTTGTCTGTCGGGTTTCTTTGGAAACGGAAGAAACTCCGGTAATACTATTTACACGTTCAATTTCTCCGTCAATTTCCGTTTCAAGTGCCTTACATTTCCGCAAGTTTTGTTGGGTGCGACACTTGAAATAGTCTTTCTGTGCTTTGCGCATCAGAACTACCTTGGTAAAGAATGTTTTTGCATCCATATGATAAATACATTAAAATTCTTTATGGGTTGCTAATTGATAATCTTTCTTTTCTTCTTCTGATAGTTCGTTGTAGCAGCTTTCGCAAACAACAGGGTAACCGTGTTCTTCTTCAAAGTACACACCACAAAGTTGGCAACACCAACCGTCTATAATATCTTCTGCAATGCTCATGATTATTTTATTAATTGTAGTATTCTTTATTAAAGTGTCCGTTGGCAATCAGCCAATCAATCATGTTTATGATTGCATCGAAAATGTTTTCTTTCATAACCTCATGTTTGCAGTCATACCCCAGTTCTATGTACCGTATAAACCAAAATACATTATCAACTGAGATTTCCAAGTCTAAGTCAGGATGGTTGTCTTGCTGTGGAATTAGTGAGGGAAGCATCTCCAATAATCGAGACAAACTCCATGCTGAAACATCCTTGCCCCACAATCTATCAAACATCTCTTCACCGGTCATAGGTGTTCCATCTGGATGCTTATGAAAAGGCGATGCTAACTTTGCTATTCTTTCCGGCGTCCAAAACTTCCCTCTTGATGTTGGCGGCTTAGTTTGCAACTCCCATTCCAATGCAGGTACTTTACTCTTTGTGTAATGATACACCATATCTGCTGTTTCCGGTTTCAGTCCTAAAGCGAGTAATCTTTCTGACTGCTCACGGGTAGTACATATTTGCGATTTAAATTCCATTGCTCTTATTCTTGTTATTAGTTAAAACTGATTGCCACATACCTATAGAACCGTATGTATCCGAAACAATAAGAGGGATTCTCTGTATTATCACCTATCTCAATTCGCACGTTATAGCCTTTCATCTGTAAAAAGCGTGCAGCTATTTCATAGGCGGTGTATCTTTTTCCATGAATATCCCAATAGCTGGATTTCCATACTGTTTGAGGAATACCTTTTTTCAGAATCTTCTTAAAGGCTTTGGCGGTTCGTATAACTTCTTTTTTATTCATATTTGTTCTGTATTGAGCCTTTTTAGGCTACATCGTTAATACTTATTTCTCCTTTCAAAACTCGCTCTACCTGTCTGTCGATTATCTTTTGAAACCCTATCTGACAGATAAGCGAACAGCCTGGTATAATCTCTTCCACGGGATCGCCCCGCCACGTTGGCAGTTCGTCAAGGAAGATACGCCCGTCTTTATCCTTTAGGCACGTTGCACCTACATCACGTTCAATCTGTGCTACCTCGTTGAATACATCCGGGAAGTCCTTTCGTATCTTGTTCCAGTAGCCCATACCGCCTTTCACGCATCCGATACAGTTGTTGTTATTGTAGCCCATTGAGTACATGATAGGCTGTTTAATACCTGCTTTCCAAAGCATACCCATTGCATCAGGTTTCGTTATCTGCCGTTCTATGAGCGGAAACAATGGCTTGGTGTCCGGGTATTGTTGTTTTAACCGGATGGCACGGTTTATTTCTTTCGGGTCATAATCAAAGCCCCATACTTGCCCGTCCCAGTGTTTAAGTTCTCGTTCCAGCTTATACCGAACTTCTTTCTTTAATTGGAGTGTACAGGCTGCACCATGAGCACCGTTGATATATCCCTTTCGCAACACATCAGCAACACAAGTGTATTTGTCGCTTCGGATAGTGTGAATAGGCTGCCCGTACCACTTCTCGCAGTCTGCAAGGAATCGGGCGTTATCAGGATGCCCAGAGCCAGTTTCGATGTAGTAAACTTGCACATCATCGTACAAGCTCAATGCTATCTTACAAGCGACTGCGGATGTTGCACCGCAAGAAAACCATGCTATTATCATATTTTTCATTATCTTTGCCCCGTCCAAAAAAGGCTATGGGGACATTAAATATTCAGCCTAAAATCTTTAAACTTATATATATGAAAAAGTTTAAAATTAGTGCTTAGCAACGCTCCCGCCTACAGAGCGTTGCTCAAAAGGCACTCAAATTCTTTTTGAAGTAGGTCGTTGCAGAACTGGTTAAAAAACTTATTCAGTATCTGTTTTTAAGATAAAAAAGTAAGTGATTATAGCACAAGGGTTCCACCTCTTCCCATTCCGAACAGAGAAGTTAAGCCTTGTCACGCCGATGATACTGCGCAATAGTGGGAAAGTAGGTAGTTGCCAGCTTTTTATTAGTCCTGTTATCTTCACTGATAGCAGGGCTATTTTTTTATACTTGATTTTGCTCATTTCTAAATTGTTATTAATTAATCCGATTCCCTAATTTTAAAATAAAAACTTTATTATCCGGTGCACCCCATTCCGAGTGACCTTTGCCAATAGAGATACTATTCAATTTAAATAACATAGTTCGTTTTGTATATCCGTAACGAAAACGGACGGCGTCATAATGTTTAAGGGGCGGTTTGCAACAATACTTGCACTTTTCGGGAATATAAATTTTGCAATCCGTGTTTTTATCGTAGCAATCATAAAATCTTTTGATCCAATAACTGTTATGTTCCCGATATTCCTCCTTTTTCTCGCCAGATTCTATCATATTGTACCAAATGGCTTTTAATGGTAAATCAAGTATATTCATTTCTAATTTGTTTTGAATTTATTTATAGTAGTATTTTTGTTAAACAGAGCCATAACAATCAATGCTAAAGCTACTTTCAATAACTGCTTTTTCCCAACAATTACGACATTACTACGATTTAGCCCATCATCAGTCGTGATACTGTACCAATTCTTATAAGGTGGCAGTACCTTATAGATATATATTTTCCCAATTACCTTTTTCATACTTATATTTTCAAATTTTATAATCCGTTATTCGTTAATTGGTGCTTTTATAAAGCACATCCACATGGTCTTTCCATGTCTTCCGGTGGTATGCCCAAACAGAGGTTGCCGTTCGATAGCTTTCAACACTTCTTTGACTGTTATTTGGTCTTCATTCCATTTGAAAATCAGAACTCCGTAGTCTTCCAGAACACGAAAGCATTCATCTACGCCCTTCTTTATCAATCTTGGCCAATCTTCAGGAAGTTTACCATACTTCTTGGCTAACCAACTATTTTTACCAACCTTTAGCAAATGGGGAGGATCAAACACTACCAGTTTAAAGGATTCATCCAAGAATGGCATATCGGTAAAATCAGATACGATGTCTGGATGAACTTTCAGACTTCGACCGTCGCAAAGAGTATGCTCTTCATCTCTGATGTCAGTAAATAAGACCAAAGGGTTTTCTTTATCAAACCAAAACATCCTACTGCCGCAACAGGCATCTAATATGATTTTTGCTTTACTCATTTCTTATTGTTTTGAATTTCTTGTTTTTTTCTTTTTCTGCTGCTCTGGCTCCTTTCTTGAAACCCTCTACAAAGCTGTCAAAACAAGCTCTATGGATTTCTAAAGTGCATCTTTTCATAAGTGGGCAAATCGAACATTTTTGGCTAAGCCCTGCGGACTTTTTAGCGAGTTTCGTTACATTTTTCATTGGTTTATCCTTTTAATTCTGCCTAAAAAAGCAAGTTTAATCACATCATATTGAGTTCCTATCCATGCAAATTCCAACATGGCATTATCGTCTACAATGTCATTAATTTGCATGATTGGGTAGTTACCTTGATTTGTGCTATAACAAACACACGAACTGTAAATAAAATCCTCAACCTCTTCTTGACTTCTTGGAACATTGAAATAACTGTCAAGGCTTCCGATTATATGCTCTTTCAAGTATTCGGAGCTATATGCAGCAGCAATCTTATCTTGATTTCTAAGTGCATATCTCATAACTCATCTTTATCTCCTAATTCAGACAACGCTTGTTCAAACTCTTTGAGTTTCTTAATGGCGTAATCTCTACGATAAGTGATTATATCACGACTTGTATAATTTGTATAGAACCGGTCTATAAGGTTTTGAATAAAAAACCTTTCAGGCTCTTCGCAATGATTCAATAGAATTACATAATTCGTGTTTCGTGGGTGGAAACATAGGAATCTATAATAATTCACTTTGCCGCAAGAACATTCAATCAGCTTATCATCTATCTTTAGCTTCCTAATGTCTTCAGTATTTAATATAGGTTTCATGATTTAATCCTCCATATTAGGCGTTATATCTTGAAAATAAGCCCATTTGACAATATTCGTAAATCGTGAATACCAAATGCTATTATCTTCTTTGTGATAATATCCGCATCCATAGGTGCCGTCTTTAAGGATATAGAGGCAAAACCTTCGCTCCTCTGGCACCTCGCTTGCATCATGCCACACGCTGTTGATGCGCCATTCTGCGCCCCATTCCGCAGCTTTAGTGTGTTCTAAAAACCTATCTACAAAACCCAGATTATTCGGGTCTGCTACAAACGCTTTTGCACGAAGATGCTCCTTTATTGCATCCTTGATGTCCTTTTTCATTCTTCAACTCCTTTCGGTTTGCTAATCTGTTTCCAATGGGTTATCTTATATTTATTCGTTATCTCCGCTATCCGCTTCAAATCATCTTTCGTCCAACCTAAACCATTCCAAACGGATAGCAAGTAATCAGTATGCAATTCATCATCGTCCAAGTTCAAATACTCGACACGGAGAATACATTTCGTTCCAATTACCGGCATATCTTCCGTATTTTCTTTACACTCGTGCCATTCCTCAAACTCATTCCAACGCCTTGCTATCTCTTCGCAAAGGATGTTTGAACTTTCCACATCACCTAAGTGGATTTCGGCTATTTGGTAATTCATCCCGTCCTTTATACAAAGTTCTGCATCCAATTCATCCGCACCAAATAAGCGTTTGCCTCGTGCTGGTAGGCAAATAAGTTTCAATGTATCAGTATCTAATTCGCCTTTGGCGTATGCCCAATTCAGTTTTATTTTTGTCATAACCCAAAAATATTTTTGTAAAATTCAAAATTTCTGTTTTCTACCTTTGCATCTTCCGGATAATAAGTAGCGCGATGATACCATTCTTGATAGCATTTCGGGCAAAACCATTGATTTAGCACAGCTATGTAATAGCCTGTAGATGCAGTTTCGTTGCAGTAGTCACAAATTCCTATTGCACCATATTGTCCTAATTCCTCTACAAGTTCTTTCCTACTTATTTGGATTACCTTGAATCCTTTTTTATTGTCTTTTATATTTGCCATACCATTCCTTTTTTATTCACAAAGCCCATAGTAGCTCATACAACTTGTTGCCACATCATCATCGAACAGAGAACCACCTGCACGTTTACTTTGTACATAACGAACAACATCGCTGATTAGAGGATATTCACCCTTATAATACTTAGATGAAATTTTATCAGGGCCGAAAAAACTGCTGTTGAACTGTTGTTCGAGACCTGCAATGTAGCTTATCCTTTCTGGCTCTTGTACGCTGATATTGTAAATGTCTTGTTGTGAAGCCATCACGCAAGGAAAGCAACCAACACGTTTGTAGCCCATTCGGTAGAGCGGATTAGGCTGTATTCCATTTTCAAGTATATAGTCAATCACTTGTTGTGCCGACCAATCGAATACAGGACGCAATAGGTCATCAGCATATTTCTTTCGAAATGCCAATACATCTTTACGACGATAGGTGTGGTACTTGTCCTTACCATTCTTATCCTTACCGTATGGCTGCACATAATACTTGAAGTACGTACATTGCTTGGACATTTCGGCACGCTTGGCACTCTCGGCAGCACGTATTCCTTGTATAATCAGAACATCATCGTTTACTTCATCGAGTATGTAGTCAATCATCGGAATGGTTTTCAATTCAGATGTGCAGAATCTCCGTTGCGAGGATGGCCAGCGTGATTTCTTTTTTGTCAAATCTACCATGCCGTTAAACTTCTTTGACTTGACGGTAATGAGATTTAAGCCAAGTTGTTCCTGTACTTCTTCGATATATTTATAGGTCAATGGGTGTTCCCAACCTGTATCACAAAATACTGTAATAAAATCTTTTGTTAGGTTATTACGCACCCAAAGAAGTGATGCAAGACTATCTTTGCCACCACTGAATGAAACTATTACTTTCATCCTTTACCTCCTTTCTTCAATTCTGCAATAAGAGCATCAGCACCGCTAATGCTCCACTGGGCTAACGTTTCGCTACTTGCATCCACACACTGATTATGTGAATTGGCTGAAAATCCTTTCATTAGCTCTTTCGCAATCTCGTATCTGCGTTGTTCCCAGTCTATGGCTTTTTCAAATTCAAGTGCTGTTCCGGGCATTCTTCGACCGTTTTTCGTTATGAATGAACCGCATAAAACCTGCATAGTACCTGACGGTTCAACATCTATGACCTCGCCGGTAACCTTTACTTTAGCTTTAAGTTTTTCAGCAGCTCTCATTTGTCTCGTGTGTTCTGCTACACAAGTTTTACACCTGTTAGGATATGATTTGCTGAACTCTGAAATATGCTTTGTTTGCCCGCACTCTGTGCATTTTTTATAAATTGAATTGTCCATGGTTATTATTGATTATAAGTTTCTTGAATAGCTTGGAATATCTCATACATTACTTGTGGAACAATCGCATTGCCATATGCCTTTATCGATTCCTGCCGCCACTTTGAAAAGGCAATACCGTCCAATCTGGTGGAAATCCCATCATCTCGGCTACAAACAGGGGATTGAGTTGGGAAGCGTGACCAGTCTTCCGGGCAATAAGGTGGTTCAATTGGCTTTTTCTCGTTTTTCCGTCCTTCCTGTCTGCCGGAGTTCCTGTATTGTAACAGCTCGCTGTCGGAGTAGGCAACATTCCGTTTACTGCCATTGCTGTCAAAGCTGTGCCCATTTGGCTGTTCGGATTGTATTTCTTGCTGTATTTGTCCGCTTCCCGAGCATTGGGAGTAGGAAGCAACCGAACCATTCTCGCAAGTCCTACGCTTCCGTTCTGTCCGTTCTGATTGATTTTCCTCGGAGTACCGTTTCTGGTCGTAGCAAATTGGTCGTTCTTGCCAATTATCGCTCCAGTTGTTGCATCGCTTGCCATCGGTGTCGGAAGCAGTCCTACCGGATAGAATGTTGTCTTCCCATTTTCGTTGCATACCTTTAACCCCTGCGTCTGCACGGTGGGCAATAAAGAAGACACGGTCTCTTCTGTGCGGCGCTCCGACGGCACAAGCCGGAATAACAACCGGTTGGACGGAATATCCTTCACGTTCAAGGTCGTTACACACTGTTTCGACGACGTATTCCTGCCGATGCAATATTCTTTCTCGGTCAACCTCTCCGAACAGAGATTCTTCACGTCCCAACGCAGTTTCACTGCCGGGTTGTACCATTGAGAGGATTCCAGCAACGTTTTCACCAACAACCCAATCGGGCTGAATCTCCCGTATCGCTCGTAGCATTTCCGGCCAGAGATAGCGGTTATCTTCCGCTCCCTTTCGCTGTCCGGCAACGGAGAAGGGCTGACAGGGAAAACCTCCGGTGAGGACATTGATTTTTTCCCGCCACTCTGTAAAATCTGTTTTCGTGATGTCTTCATAACTTTTGCTGTTTGGGAACCAATAATCAAGTATTTTTCTCCCGAACGGGTTTATTTCACAATGGAACATATTTTTCCAGCCCATTATCTCGGCAGCTATTTCCGAACCACCGATGCCGCTGAACAAACTACCATGGGTAAACTTGTTCTTTTCCATGATTACGGATTTTTTGTTTTTGCTACTTCAGTTGGTTCATAGTACTTGCATTTGTCTGTTTCCGGATTGTATGCCGGACATACCCATCGCAAACGTATATCGGGTGGATCGGGCAAATAGCGTTTACAACTCTTGCGGATTGAGCAGGTAACGCCCGAACAATAACTATAATCTGTATTCATCGTCATAATGTTTTTAATTAGTTTACTGTTTTCTGAATGACTGCTCATTGCCGAAATTGATGATTAGCATCATTTCACGGAAACGGTCTGCAATGCGTTCATCGTAATATTCTGAAATCCCTTTTGCCGTAAGATTGGATGAAACCAGCGTGCAGAATTGCTCTTCATACCGGAAAGACAATATATCCATTGCTGCTGTTACGTAATCGCCATAATGAATGCTTTCTTTCGGCTCTGAACCGAGGTCGTCTATTGCGAGTATTTCAACTTCACGCAACCTTTTGTACCGTGCCACATCAGATATATTGTCACGTGTAGGGTTGTTGTATGCTTTTGCCAACAAAACGAGCTCCTTTGCCGGTACTATCATGTATCCGTGTACTGGATATGTATTCACATTACTGCTATATCCTTCATCTGAGCGCAAGTAGTTTATAAGGTTTTGCAACGCACGTAGAATGGTGGTTTTTCCATTACCGGCACCGCCGCAAAGGAACAATCCGAAAGTGGAGGCTTCCGATGTAATCCAATTGGAAATGTCCCAAAGGTGCTTTTTGTATTGTTCGGTGGCATTAAATTCCCTATGCCTATGAGCAACTTCCACCCGGCACGCTTCATATAGCATAGCGTAAACTTGCTTGGCGGTATATGGCAATCTAAAACGAGTTACCATATGTTTTCTCTTCATCAGATTTGAGAAGATTACCTCTGCGTTGATTTCTGCTTTCGGGTCTAACTTTATCATCTTTTCTTTTATTTTTATCATTTACAATTCTCAACCATGCGTTGAAGTGCTGTTTGGCATCCTGTAAGGAAGAATGCCGGTCTTTCCCGTCTGCCAGGCATTGCACCCGGAAGTCGTCAAGACTGCTGCGCAATAATGATATATCCATGTGATGAAGTACTTGTAGCTGGTCAAGCCAACACTCATCTTTTTTCAGTTCGGCAATTTCTTCATCAAGTGTAAGGGAATAGATTTCACTTGGAGGCGGATTGTCTGGTTTTTGGCAAGCACCTTTGGAAGTCGGAACCGGATCGGGAGCTCTTTCTTCCTGAATGAGTCTATAAGATTCAGGTATAGATACAGACTTTCTTTTGGCGCGGGTACACATTTCCGTATATCGTCGCTGGATTGATACCGATGTGATAATCCCACGTGATAGTAGTTCTTTATCGAAAAGCCCCACCGAACCGCAGTATTTCACAACTTCCTGCACCGTGTTTTCTTCCAGCCCGAAGTACTCAGCCACGTCAAAGGCAGTATTTGCATCCCACACAAGGAAACAGCCTTGTACTCGGTAAATCTCACACAGAATATAGTCGTACACAGCAATGCCCCGGCATTTAAAATCTTTTTTCAGCCGTTTTATCCGACGGTCTTGGTATCTATCGGTATCGACAGTATAATAATTAAGACCTGTTTTGATGTTTGCCATATTAGACATAGTTTTAAAATTCATTTCTCAAATAATCATCCACTTCACGGATGAAATCATCCAGCGAAAAGCACAGAACATATTTGTATTCTCCGTTTTCACATATTATCTTTTGCCATTCTTTTTGTGATGGAGATTGATAGCCGCCTTTCTTTTTCATTTCAATGAGCAGCGCACCATAATCACGATTGCTTTTCAACAGAATCAAATCGGATACACCGGCTGTTACGCCCTCAGCTTTCAATTTGCCACCTGTAACAGTATCACGTCTTCCTCCGTTCGGCACAGCAAACAACCGGCCTTTTAACTTCGGATACTTCAAATTGAACCACTTTACGCAAGAGCATTGTATGCGATGTTCCTCATCGTCATATTTTTGCTTCTTTTTTCGTTTCTTTTCCATTTGAAGCATTTCCTCAAGTGTCATTGTCGCTTTGCTTTTCAGGTGTAACAATGGTGTCTTTTCCGGTCTTGTCTACTACAACTTTTTTCCCACCAACGGTTATCGTTGTCCTGCAACCTTCAGGGAGAGATTGTATGAAATTTCGTACAACAGGCGAATTGGCATTTTCACTGATGGTATCCGTAATGGACTCATCTGCGACATATGGATAGACATCCATAATGGCAGTTTCGGTTACTGAGGCAATGGTATAATCGGCCATAGTACCCTTCATGCCTTCATCTAATTTGGCGATGGCGTCTCTCAAGTCGGCTGCTTGCACTAAGACATTGGTTGCTGTTTTCTTTTCGGCTCCGCTTTTTTCATCGAGTGTGATAAAATAAAGTTTGCATTTAAACCAGCGGTCGGCTGCATCTTCTTCACACGGAAACAGTTCACTGTAATTGGCACGCTTGATGTCAGATACCGTAAACTCACCGGAAATAAAGGGTGTCATTTCTTCAATGATGCGTGCTTCCGCTTCCGTGAAGCTGAGCGCGTCAACCAGATAGGGTTCCGTTACTTTCTTGTTCATTCCGTTATCCATTGTCTTTTCATAACGGATTTTACATTCAAACCACGTGTGCATCATGAGTTCATTTTTTCTTTGAGTTGTTTACTGACTACAAGTTTTACTGTTCGTCTAGCCGGAATGACTACCGTTGTTCTCTTGTAGATATTACGGGCTTTCCTTTCTTTTGTGATATAAGTCTTGATAGTGCCAAAACCACGTATATAGACATTTTCACCTTTACAAAGTGCTTTCTCAATAGCATCAAAAGCACAGTCGACAGCTTTGATAGCCTGTGAACGGCTGATGCTTGTATTGCTTATAAGGTAATCGGCTATATCTGCTTTTCTCATAATTGTATTTTTAATATGGGTGACTATTTAATGTTAATGAAAGACCGGGTGTAGCGGCTGTTATTTCTATCTCTGGATATAATCTTTCTATTCCATGGATAAACTCCGTAGCATTGCTGTTATTGTCGGACAGATGCAGGAGTAGAATGTTGCATACTTGAGACAGGTCATTGGCTTGCAATGTGAGGAGACAGTTATCATAGGACATGTGCGACTTAATGGTGCGTTCGTAGCGTTTCTTGTCAATGCGCCCGGCAGTGAAATTTGCATCAAGAATTTCCTTGCTATAATTGCACTCCAACATTACATTGTTAAGACCGGGAAATTTGTATTTTAGGAAATAGGTGTCTGTGGCAAACAGCACTATTCCGCACTCTTCATGACGGATGAGGTATCCGTAAGGTTCCGCAGCATCATGTTGTACAGGGAACGGTATCACTCTAAATCCATTTATCACAACTTGTTCGAATGGCAACAGCCCTTTTGCCCAATAGCTGGAAGAGAAACCAAGCGCATGTTTTGTGCCTTGACTCATATAACAAGGTATGCAGGCGTTTATAAAATCGCCCACACATTTGGCATGGTCGCCATGCTCATGGCTGACGATACAACCAACAATGCTGTTTAGATTGAAGTCAAGAGCCTTTTTTACTTTGTTGAACTTAACTCCGGCTTCCATTGCAAGTACCTCACCAGTCTTTTCAGACTGGAAGAGGTAACAGTTGCCTGATGATGAAGAACCTAACACATGAAGTTTCATTTCAAATAGGATTAATAGCCCGGTCCATCATCCTCGGTTGAGGCTTGGTTTTCGGTACTTGTTTCACCTTGGGTCTCTTTAATTTCTCCTGTTTCAGGGTCAACACCTGCCGGAACTTCATTGGAAACCGGAGCTGCCGCATCATCAAAACTGATAGTGCCTTTGTTGGCTTGCGTGGAAATTTCTTTCGCAACCTGTTCTGTAACATCGACATAATCGGCGTCCTCTACATTTTCTTCAACGGTACGCATACCCATTGACAGTTCCGGTGAGTATGTAGAGCACCAGAACGAGGCGGCACGGTAACGTAACATCTGTTCGGGCATAGTACGCCACTTGCTGCCGTTTTTGCTATACCAACCCTCATCAATCGCCATTTGTATGGTAACGGCTGTACCACGTAAGGCAAGTGGTGATTTTGATGTAACCGGTTTTCCGTTCTCATCATACGTAACACCTTTAGGAGTAGTCCATGCCACACACTTGACATTTGCCACACCGTTATTGCAAACTCCATTTGATGTCAATTCAAACTTCAGTGGTTCAAAGCGTCCACAAGTATTGATAGTGGCAATTAGGAACTTGGACGACCAAGATGGGCGACCATATACAATGTACAAGTTCTGCATTACCATAAGAGGGGATGCTCCAATGCGTGTGGCCACATCGAATGCGATTACGCAGTTGGCTACTGCTTCGGCTTCAGAGACCGTTTTTTTAGGTCCTTCTCCGGTCTTACCGCCAACAACACCGCCAATGCGGTAACTTTCGGGTACAAGACTGGAATTGGCAAACATGGTGGAGAAACGGTTGAGCGTTTCAATGGTTGTCGGGTCAAAGAAGTTGATGCCGGCAGGAACGTTACTTTGATGTGTAACCGGTGCGATTTGTCTTTCGTTCATAATTCTAATAATTAAAGATTTAACTATTTATTTTACTGTTAGTTGACTGTCTGTTGTAACCTGCAAGAATATCATTTGTGCGTTGGAAGCAATGAATGTATTCACGCTTTCGGCACGGTCAATGAACATTGGAGCATAGACTTCGTAATGCCTTGCCAATGTGTTGGTGATGTCAATACCTGCGTTCACTTGCTTTGCTGTATTGCACGTACCATAGGACACACCATCAATTATAGGAATACATACTTCGTATTCGTTTCCGTCAAGAGTGGTATCGAAAAGTTTCCAGTGTACCATGCCAAACAGCGAGTTCAAACGGCTCTCACAATCATCAATGCGAGCTTTGGCAAACTTAGCAGCTATATATTCACGTTTCTCTATGTCGGCTATCTTCTGTGCGAGTTCACGACCTTCCTTTTCAAGACGCTCTATTTCTTTATCATAGTTGGCGATAATGGTACGGTTGTTTAGTTGGATTTCCAAGTTCTTGATAGCAGATTTCACCAACTCGGCACGTTCGGACAGTTCGGTATCTGTCTGAGTATATGTGATATTTGCTATTTCTTTTTCTATTTCATCCAAATGTTTCAGGTTTGCTGCATACGCAGGCAGCTCATTTTCGTTGATGGCGGACGGTGCTGCTTTCGGGATGGATTTCAGACGATCATACAGCCCTGCAATACATTCGTCAATGGCAGTAATCTTTTTAGAATGCTCTACAAGTTCTTCATTACGCCTGTTTAATTCCTCTCGGTATGATTCGACTTGTGCCGACAGGGATTTTCCACGTGATTGATTCTCTTTGAGCCTGTTTTGTTTATATTCTTCAAACTTTTGGAGAGCATCTTGTATCATATTGTCGGGTAAAGGCTGACCGCAATGAGGACAGATATTATCACCGGTGTACTGTGTGGCACGAATGGATGCCCATTCGGAACGTAATTCTTCAAGTCTGCTTGTTGTTCCAGTTATTTCTTCGTTCAAATACTTGATGCGTTCTTTTGCACGGGTAATGTCTATATTGCAATCCGATCGTTCGGAATGAATATTCTTCAACTCTTTCTCGATTTCGTTACGTGTTTCGTTCTGCTTATCGGCTTCCTCCTGACGACTTCTCCTTTCTGCGGCAAGAATATCCTTCTGTTGCTGTTCGATTTGCCGTTTTTCACGGTTCAGCGCAGCTTTTTTATCGATGGCAGATTGCTTGCGAGCATCTTCAGAATGCAGAAGTTCGTTTATTTCTTCCAGCTCTTTCTTTTTGTCGGTGAGCATTTCTTCCAATGAGTCCCAATCCTCGGCTTCCGGTTTCATCTTGTCCGTTTGGTCGATACGTGGCTTGATTTCATCCGCTTGCATTTTTAGACGTTTTTTCTCTGCGGCAATCTGCCGACGATAATCCGCCAATGATTTGCCACTCAACACATCTACGAGAGCGGTAAATTCTGCATTTCCCTGCGCCAATTCGTTGTCTGTTTTGGCTCCGGCAATGGACATTAACACTTCACGTTGAACATCTTGTTTTAACGATAGGAAATACTCGGTATTGGTTAGCATCTTGAAAAGGTTCTCATCAATGATTTCGGCATTTATACGTTCCTTATACTCATTGACACGAACAGGTACGCCGTCCCATGTGCATTCGGTGACATTCCCCTTGAACACTTCCTCTACTTGTCCACGAGGTTTGACCCATTGCTCCTTATACTCTCGTTTGATGGTAATTTCCGTTCCATCAACGACTAATGTTCCCTCTACGGAGCATTCACAATGCTGTAGGGGATTGCCCTTTTCGTCTGTGGTGCGCAAGTTGAAGTCTTTACGGTCTTTGCTGTCCTTGCCGAAAAGCAGCCAACAGAACGCATCCATGTGCCTGGACTTGCCGAGACCGTTACGACCACAGATACGTGTAACAGTGCCATCTGTATGGAACTGTGTTGTCCTTTCTTTTTCTCCACGCCAGTTGCGAAGCGTGATTGATTTTAGCTGAATTGCTTTCATCTACTTTGATTTTTAATAGTGAAAAAATAGTGGGAGGAACAGGATTTGAACCTGTGTCCTGCTGCATCTTGGTCATTTGGGTACGTACCGCCGCTCTATCCGCTGAGCTATCCTCCCTTATCATTTGAAATAGTCTTGTTGTAACCTTTGTAGTGTACGCAGTTCGATTGTGCGGTATTCAACTTTGCCCGGACGCTTGCAGGGGGTTATTTTACCCTGCTTGCGCCATCTATCCACATTGCCACGCCCAAACATAGCGTATGCTTTTCGCTGGCTGACCATTTCGGGGTCATTGTGTGTATCGGCAAGCATACGGACTACAGAGGACGCTACATCGCGGACGAAAGTGTCATAAGTAACGGATTTATCGGGAAAATCAATAGTGAGCATAGGATTACGGATTAAAGTGAATACTCTGCACGATAATTTTCATCGGTTTTAATGAAATATGTAAGCACTTTTATTAGGGAACGTTTAGAACCGGGCTTGGCAATAGAGTCAACCAGACTTTCTCTCTTTTGCTTGTCTGTAGCAATAAAGATGTAGCCCACGTGTCTTGCTTCCGGTTTAAGAGGCTTGATTTGAGAATTTAATTTTTTGAAATTGATAGACATGATATTGTAAGTTAAGAGGTTATTTGTTTTCATTTTGAAACTCCATCCATGATATACGTACCAGTTTCCATGTGAGAAAGATGAATACAGCTGATACAAGATAGCCAATGAACGATGCGATGTTTCCAAGTATGATATGTGCTACAATGCTGACAACCACCGCAAAAAGCATGATGCAGGATAGTATCAGTTGTGAAATATTTACAAATTTGTTCATGATGATTACAAATTACGATATTCTGATTACTGTTATGATACGCTTTTCTCGGTCTGTTTCCGTCTGGTACTTACGATTCAGGATAAGTCCGAGGTCGGAAGCCTGAGCACGGACGCTCTTAGTCTTTTCAATGGGGAAAGTAACCGCTTTACCTACTTCCAAATCCGTTAAAGTTGGACGTACTTTTACTTGATTTTCTGCCATTTTAAATTGTTTTTAATTATTATTGTCTTTGTTCCCGCCCCGGTAAGTTCAACCGGGCTGACGGAAGGCATATCTTCACGGGATTTTCTTAACTTTGTGGTGCCAAATCAAAAAATTAAGAACTATGAGTGATTTTATTAAAATTGAGTTAGCTGATGCCAAAGACCCTAACGGAGTGATGTATATCAATGCAGAACAAATAAGTTGGGTTTCCAAGTTGGGTGAAAAAACCAAACTAAGATTGAGCTGCGGTGACATTCTGGAATTGAAATCTCCCGGCTATGCTGAACTTTCTGCTTTGTTGGGATTGCTGTCAGACTCAAAGAAAGAGTAGTTGTCCACAAACTCCTCAACGTCTTTTGCGAGTTTCAAAAGCCTCTGAATCTCGGCAGGATTATCATCATGGGTAATCCTGTCTGATGGATTGTTCTCGTTTGTTCTCAAGAACGGATAGGAATAGTAACAATAGCATCCTTTGGCTTCGTTCCATGTTTTTTTGATTTTTATTATGAGTTCCATATTATTGCTACTTCTTGGCTGATTTTCAGTTGTTATTTTTGTTTTTTATGGGTTATTGTTTAACTTTATGGTGCAAATGTAGTGTTTAGTGAACATATATGCAAGTTTTTTGAACACTAATTTTGGCAATATTGCAAGTTTTTTGAACACTAATTTTATAACACTATGGATTTCAGCTTATTAAACAAACTTGTATATGAAAGTAAATTAGGCAAAGCTCAAATAGCAGAAATGGCAGAAATTTCAAGAACTACACTTGATAATGCCCTTAATGGTGCTGATATTAAGATTTCAACAATCGAAAGCCTTGCGAAAGTATTGGGAGTAAGTCCGAGTATCTTTTTCGGAGGAGATAATACCATAGATGAGAAGAACCTAAATATGTATGAAAGGGAAATACAACGTCTGCAAACTTTATTGGACAACCAACGAAAGTCCACTAAAGTTGTCGTTGAGCTTGATGTAACTCAAGACGAGTTTATAAAAATGGGATTAAAAGATAAAGTAATTCAGATATTGAATAAGTGATGAGCTTTTGTAGTAAATACGGTATAAGTCTTTTAGCAGTTACCATTTCAATCATTGCATTATTCATATCTTGTTTAAGATGCGAACCGTTAGAAATGGATTGGATGAGTGTGTTAGTTAGCATACTTTCTATTCTTGTTACACTATTGATAGGTTGGCAGATATACTCTGTATTGGATATTAAAAAAACTGTTAAGGAGATTAAGTCCAATACAAATAAAATCCAAGAAGAGACTATGGCACGTGCTTACACAAGTATGATGAACCAAACATCATATATTGTTGAGGGCAGAAATGAGGATGACAATTGCTTTAATGCTATATCAAATGGGCTCTACGCTTGTAAACATTATCACCTTGCTGGGAACAGTAAAGAGAGCGTAAGACTTCTTGAAATGATAGCCGATTTTAAGAAAGATAATTGTCGGCTTAATAAAAAGAATATAACAGACCTTTGGATAATCATTGGTCAATTAAAAGGAGAAAACATTGATGTGTCTGTTATTGAAAAATGGTTGGAAGAGTATGATAAATAAACGATTTACACGCACTCAAATCACGTGGATTAAATAACACCAGATGTAAAGCAATGGACAGATTGGATGAGTTTATATTTCGAAAGAAAGGTAAGGATTTGCTTATGCAATACGACCCTGACAATTATTCTGTTTTAGAGTTGCGTCTTGTGTACAAGCATTGCGAGGTACTCTATTCGGAATACATGATGTGGAGAAAGAAAGGATTTTGCAAAGAAGCCGCAAAAAACGATTGTATCCACTATTGGGAGAATAGGGAGGAGTTTTTCAAAGGGAAAATGCCGGAAGAGGAATATGAACGTTTGAAGAACGAACTTTCATTCATCCGTCTTGAGCTTGGCATCTAACCGTTTTTCAAATTCAGGCAGCAGCACTTTTAGGAAATAGTGGTCGGGTACAAGGATATTCATGGACTTGTCACGCTTCCAAGCAACAAGGTGCGACATGGTGCTCAATATCATGTCCATTTCTTCATTCTCTTCTGTTTCTTTGAGTTCTGCTGCAAAGAGATTGAAAACTTCTATGTAAACGCTTTTTCTCATACGGGCAAAGGTAACAACAATCCGAAAGGATGGAGGTATATCTTTTTATCGAATGAAGAAACGTAAATAAGACGTTCTAAATAATTTTTATCTCTTGGATGATAAAAGTATTGTTTTTCGTCTTTGCGTTGATTGTAGCTTATCTATTTGCCTTAAATGGGCGATATAACCACATTGGTGGTTACTTATATTTTGATAAGTGGACAAAGGAGGCAAGAGAATATGAAGTAATTAAATAAAACCGAAATATTATGGAACTGAAGGACTTTATAAAGAACGTATTAGTAGATATTTCTACAGCGATTGAAGAGAGCCAAGATGTCCTGTCTCAGAAAGCGTGTGTTGCCCCTTTGGTCACAGGTGGCAACTGTACCTCTGGCATCAGAACAAGTAACGGATATGCAAAAATCAGCGATATTGATTTTGATGTTGCTGTCACCACTGAATCAAAGGACGGAACATCGTCAGAAGCAAAAGGTGGAATCAAAGTGTTGGATGTAATCAATTTTGGAGGTGGAGCAAAAGACGAAAGGCATAATTTGTCACAAAGTGTGTCCAGAGTTCGTTTTTCAATTCCAATCGTTTATCCACATTCAGTACCCTCTTTTCAAGTCAATACGCAACTTACCCCTCCGAAGCGTCCTCAGTACGAGCAGTAGGATATTGACTATTAAACCATTCATCCCAATAATAGCCAGTCATCCACTTAAACGCTGCTGATGCTTCAAACGCAGCTGATTCAGCATGGTCGAATTTATTCGCATATAGCATGAAAAGCTGACGGTAAAGATGGCGGTAACGCCATCTGCGATATAGTTTGATAATCTTTTTCATGGCGACAAAGATAACAGATTGGATGGAAAATAGAAGTATAACTTTAACCATATATGAGGATAATTGAATGAAAAAACGCTGTTAACAAATAGTTGTACAATATTATAGAACTCGTTGAAAAGCAACGATAATTAGCGGCGGCGCAGGCTGCAATAGAGGAAGCATAAATAGTATAATATAATCATTGATTTAGGCTGTAATGGACTGTTTTTCAGACATTACGGCCTAAGCTATTTTTAGACGGTTCGTGCATTTGACCGCAAAAAATGAGCCAAATAAACGGTACTTGCTTACAAATAGCTTACTAAACTGAGAGGGTACGCTTACAAAGAACTTACAAAAGTAAAACAACTGTAAATCAATAAGGTATGGCAACATTTAAGACTATTGTAAGGTATAAGCGAGCTGATGGCTTTTACCAAGTGTACATTCGAGTACTTCATCGTTCAAAATCAGGATATATTAAGACAGACAAATTCGTTACAGACAAACAACTATCCAAATCTGGAGAGATTAAGGATGCTGTTATAAATAAATATTGTGCACAAGAAATACTTCGTTATACCGAACTGGTAAACCGTAAAGATGTGTCAGGATACTCTGTAACAGAATTGATAGAATACTTAATGAACTCTGATATGGAAGTATGCTTTAGTGACTATGCAACAAAGTTCATTAATCGTATGGCCTCTGAAGGACATGAACGTAATGCTAAGAACTACCGTCTGGCTGTAAACCACCTCGAAAGATATTTGGGAACAACCAGAGTTATGTTTACTCACTTGTCATCTTCTGTTTTGACAAGATGGATTAATAGCCTTTCGTTAACGAACAGGGCGAAAGAAATGTACCCGACTTGTTTAAGACAGATATTCAAAAGGGCACTTATAGAGCTGAACGATGAAGAACGTGGTATCGTGCGAATCAAATACAATCCTTGGTTAAAGGTATCCATTCCTAAATCTGACAGTACGGTTCAAAGAGCCATCAGTGCAGAGGCATGTAGGGAATTTTTCAATCGCCCCCTACCGGAAACCAAAATGATTTCCTCTCTTCCGGAACTGGGCAGAGACGTGGCACTCCTATCCTTATGTTTGGGCGGAATAAACACCGTGGATATTTTTGAGCTTAAAAAAGAAAACTACAAGGATGGTATTATCGGATATAAAAGAGCTAAGACAAAGCACAGCCGGAAAGACGAAGCCTATATTGAAATGCGTGTGGAACCGTTCATTCAGGCCACATTTGACAAGTATCTTTCAGACGAGGATGACGAATATCTTTTCAAATTCCATAAGCGTTACAGCAATCCGGACAGTTTCAATGCCAACGTAAATATTGGAATCAGAAAGATATGTGCTGATATGGGAATGAAAAAGGAGGATTATTACTGTTATTATACTTTCCGTCATACATGGGCTACAATTGCCCAAAATGACTGTGATGCCAATCTGTATGAAGTTGCTTTCGGCATGAACCACAGTCATGGACTGAATATAACAAGAGGCTATGTCAAGATAGACTTCACTCCTGCCTGGGAACTCAATGCCAAAGTGATTGACTTCATTTTCTTCAGCAGCAAGAAGAGCAAGCAAGGCAAGGCACGTGACTTCGAGACACCGGCAGACAAGATGTTCCGTATCACCAAAAAGATGATGATCTATGGCCGTGCATATTTCAAAGGTGACGTTATCGGTGAAATAACAGACATTGGTTTCAGTAATGTAGACCAGGTTATTGACAGACTGGTTGAACAGTTGCCGAAGGATATTCCTACTGGATGTATGGTTCAGTTCCGTCTTATGAACTGTGATTCCAAGAAGGAAGTTGTATATGAAAGAAGCAAAGGGAAAGGATTCATGTAATCGACAAACTGGAACAAACCATTAACGCAAAGGGAGGATTCTACTTATCTTTATCAGAACCGTACCATTTCTCATATTGGTGCGGTTCCTTTCTATTTGTCCGGTTGATTCCAGGGCAATACTTCACGACCTATAAGTATGACAAAAACGAGTACGATGAGCTTCCATATAAGTATAAAGGTTTTCTTAACCAGCCATACAGCCAGACGTATGGCAATCCTCAAAAGCCAGAATACCAGCTTCAGGAGCAACATACCGATAATAAATACCGGCAACAGATATATAATCAACAACAATTCAAACATAACGTATAATATTTAGTGATATATAATAGCTTGTTTATTATATAAATATACTAAAAATCAATGAGATACAGAAATTTGCACAACACTATTTTCTTGTTGTTCGAGTAGATTTTCTACTGATTATCAGTGTTATATCACCATGATAACAAGGTATCTCCAGACTCTGAAAACAAGGTTATTCTGTCTGAATGTTTCTACAATACAAGTTCAGATAAAATAAGGTTTCCCGATAGCCATTTCATCAGCTTAATCAGCTACTAGATTATATTTTCCCTTTTATTCGGATTCCAATAACTTAGATAATCAGGTTACTTTTACCATGCTATCATGGTATCGGGACTACATATTATATTGGATATAGTTCTTATGATAACAATAGCCATCTATCCCATATAACTACATCTTGTGTGTTTTTGAAACTTTGGTTTATCCAACCATAGATAACGGAACATTGTTTACTGATTACTTCGATTTGTATGGTTCTATGATTGAATAATGCTTGTAGCATCTATTTCAGAACACACTGATATTGACTTGATAGGTTCTAGGACTCTATACAACAATATTCCGCTATATGGATATTCCAGGACAACCGGATGCTACAGCACATGGTAAGCAGGAATATGCCTCCAAAGAATTGTGTTGTTGATTTCGGTTTGCAACGGCAATCTCCGGTAAATTTGGGTGTAATAATCATTCCCGGAAGGTTTCGTTCTGACGTGCAGAGTTTTCCAAGCAAGTTGTACTTTTGTGGCCACAAAACTCCGTTTCGTACTCACAAAAGTAACTTGCCGAATGCTGACGCATCGGAGCGGCTGGCCGCTGTTTCGCATGGCGAAAGATGGTCCGGGAAACCTAACCACCAATGTATCCAAGTATGAAGAATCAGAGAACCAAATACATCAAGGTAAGAATGACACCGGAGGAAGTACAACAGTTTAAGGAGAAATCTGCCTCCTATTCATCCGTGAGCCATTATATACGCTCGGCACTGACAGAGTATTCAAATATCGGAACCAAAAGACAGCTCGAACTGATGAATGATCTCGGTCTGTTTTACCGCAAATATCAGAATGAACTTTCCTGGGCTGGAGGAAACCTTAATCAGTCGGTTAAACGTGCCAATGAGCTTGCGGTAGCCGGATTACTCGCACCCAGCTATATCCAGGAGGTTCTGTTACCAATTATCCTCGAAACTCAGGAAACATTGAACCGAATAAAGAAAGACCTTGATTCTCTGACACAGAAAGCTGTCAGAATCTGAATTGCAGACTACACGGTATTCAATCATTTCAGATATTATTATAGTATAACCATGGATTAATGAGCTTGAAGTATTTCGGTTACTCAGTCACTTAAACCATGATAAATTAAGATTCAATATGATAGCAACCATATTACCGGGAAGTACGAACTTCCATGCTGTCGGTTACAATGAACATAAAGTCTCGAAAGGTGTTGCACGGCTTATCGAGATTCAGAATTTCGGTTCACTCGGAACTTTTCACAAACCTACCCCGAGTGAGCTGGTCGGTTATCTCCAGAAGTACAGTTCACAGAACAGCAGAATCAGGAAACCGCAGTTTCATGTGGCCATATCATGCAAAGGACACGAAATGTCGGAAGATGAGTTGCTGGATTTTGCACACCAGTATCTCAAGGAAATGGGATACGGAGAATCCGGTCAGCCGTTGCTTGTTTACTCCCATTATGACACGGAGAATACCCATCTTCATATCATCACTTCGAGAGTGGCACCTGATGGAAGAAAGATTCAGCACAGCCATGAACGCAGACGTTCTCAGGAAGTCATAGACCGTATTCTTGGAAATGACAGGAAAAAGAAAACAGAAAATGATATTGATGCTGCCAAACAATATATATTCTCTTCCTTTGCCCAGTTCAAGGCAATAATGGTTTCCATGGGCTATGAGGTTTATCAGAAAGATGAGAATGTATTCGTCAAGCATGGTGGAAAAGTTCAGAAGGAAATCCCTTTTTCTGAAATAGAAAGTCTTTTCAAGAGCGGTTATCGGGAAAGGGCTCGTTGCCGTCAGCTTAGAAGCATATTAAAGAAATACCGTGATGTAAGTTCAAACAAGGAGGAACTGCAGAAGGAACTGAAAACGAAGTTCGGTATTGATATTGTGTTCTTCGGCAAGAAGGATACACCATACGGATATATGCTCGTTGATCATGCAAACAAGACCGTCATTCATGGTGCAAGAGTGCTGGCTGTAGAGGAACTTCTGGACTTTACTACTCCTGAAGAACGGTTCAACCGAATTGAGGACTATATTGATCGGTTACTGACACTAAATCCGAAGATTACCCAGGGTGAAATATACAGTAAAATCAGGAAGCAGCGTGCCTATATTAAAAAAGGTATCATCTATTTTGATGGCCAAAGCCGTCCGTTGAAATCTTTTATGGCAGAAGCTATTGACCGTAACAACCGTATAGCCATGGTAGAAATGTTCAGCCCGGCTACTGAGTCTGAACGGGATTTGCTTTGTAAGATTTTCAAGGTTTCCCGGACAGATTTGGTGGACTTGTCTCTAGAAAGAACACACTATTATACTGATGCAGTGGATTGTTTGCGTGAGATATTCAGTGATGATACTGTAACCTCGGTCAAAAGCCAACTTCGTGAAGAGGGCTTTATTATACGTCAGGAAGAGGATGCAACTTATGCCATAAATTTCAATCAGCACATCATTATAAATCTTACTGAAGAAAACTTCAATCTTGAACGGTTAAGAAAACCAATGACACAGTCTGTCAAGCAATTGGATAAACACAAGCGTCTGCAAAACAAGAAGTCCAACGCATTTCTCTCAGGCAAAGGTAAATTGCGTGATTTTGGCGGTGGAAGCCACAGCGAGAAACGTGAGTGGGAGGTTGGACAAAAAGAGAACTATAATGATATTGACAATGACAATTATCCTATGAAGAGATAATGTATCTTTTACTCTTCCTCTACAATTATTGTTTTATGAGAATATATCTTATGAGTTAATACAAGTCTCTTCTATAGACAAGACTTGTATTAACTCTATTGGCATTAGAATTAATTAACTCACAAATCATTTACATCCTCGTAAAGTTTGACAAGATGTCTAATAGACATATCAATTAATGGCTCGTACATAAAACTATTAATATGAATACACTCAGGAGTCATCATATTAACACGCTCAAGTATTTTTAATACTGTATTTTCTGGTAATCTGTTACGCATTTTATCTATCCATTTGGTCGTCTGATTCTCTCCTGACTGTAATGATTCTTCAGTCTCTCCTAATGATAAAAGTTCACGTCTCATATAAGTCTCTGCTTTAAGACGAATTGCAATAGATAATACAATTTTATCTTCTATTTGGAGTTCTTCTGGTTTTTCTTTATTGATGATTTTTCGAGCTTCATCATAAATTATATCTATAATCTTTGTTCCGGTTGTAATATAATTATATTTTTTATTCTTTATATGTTTGCGAATAATATTATCAATGTCAATATCAGTAAGATTATTAGTTCGATCTAATAAATGAAGACAATTGGTTAGCGTCATAAAATCATTGTTTTCTTTTCCATTACCATCATCATAATCACTACCTTCTGTATATTCCACTATATTGCGAACAAACGGTATCATACTAATAAAATTGCAAGTATTAGTATGTTTTATTTCATTATCAAGGGGGGTTCTCATTATATATGGACCCCTATGTAATGATATATTACCTTCTTTTTCTTTTGTTGCCATAAAGAATTTCTTTATACGAAGTCTTTGAGTAGCATTTCTGTAAAAGTCAAAATTATGAGTCAGAAGTATTATTTTAAATTTATCATTACAACTGTTAGATATATCGTTAATATATTCAATTATAGCAAATTTATTTTGATAATCAAAAGAGTCTGATATATCATCCAATACTATTAAAGATTCTTCATCTTTCTCTTTTCGTGCTTCAATTTCAAAAATCATTTGTAATATGAAAAAAGCTCTCATTTCTCCTTTAGAAAGAATCTTCAATATTTCATCCCTTGATTGTTTAATATCTTCACCAGTTTGTTTCTTATATACAAAAGATAATTTAGGAGTCTCTTGTTTCAAAATAATATCTTCTTGATTATCTATTCTAGCCTTAAATGGAACATAAAAACGAGCATTGAATAAATCTACAATATTTTTCCATTTTTCATGTTCCTGACGAGCCTCATGTATGATATTCATTAAATCTTCTTTATTTGATGAATATTGTTTATACAAATCTTCCAAGACCCTTCTAGTTTCCACATCCGAAAAATAGCCAAGAAGTACATTCTTTTTAAAAACTTCATATTCTTGTAATTCTCCAAGAATAGTCATATTGTCTTTTATACATTCTTTAAATGCACGAAGTTCTGCATTAGAGTCAAGTTTCTCTAGTATTTTAGTAAAAGTAGCTTGTAATTTTTCATCGCTTTCTACTGTTTTTATCTCTTCTAATATTCTTTCATTTAGCTGCGAAAAAGACTCAATATTACTATTATCTTTAAGTTGTAACTTATGATTCACTTTAAAGAAAGAGCCATCTTTTAATCCATTACTAAGAGTTTTTGCTTGATATGTTCCGAAAGTAGTCTTACCATCTGTTGATATATGAAAGAATTGGGATTTAGTTAACAATTCATTATAACGTTGTACAAACAGATTCAAGGATGTCATATTTTTCTCTATAAAATCCTTCACAGCACCTTTTTTATCGAAGATATCATTGAACTTTATTTGATACAAAGGATAATCCGCATTATTTATTTTATCCCATAATATATCAAGGATGTCATATATACTAGAATTCTCTTTTTCAGCAAACACACTCACCAATTCTGTTTCACAATCTGTACTTTGAGATATCTTTTTATATTGCTTGATAAAATTATTTTTTGCCCCACTAATTATTTTTATTATGGTATCGTATCTCTTCTTCAAGTCTGTACTAGCCAAAAAAGTAGTTACACTTTGTGCAGCGTCAAATGTCATATCATCAGGATTAGCAACAAATATATTTTCAGGTTTTAAAACAGCCCCAGATTCTAAAGTTACATTTGATTTTACAGGTAAATCCTTGTGCAATCTATCACAAATAGTTTCTTCCAATCCTTTTCTTTTATTACTTTCCGCACGTTGACTAAGTATTTGTAAAGTTTTAGCAAATGATGTTTTCATTGTACCGTTTGGTGCATATATCATTACTGTATTACATGTCTTAAAATCTATTGTTTCTTTAAATTTTGATATACCAAAACAGTTTTCAAAGTCAAAATTTAGCTGTTTCATTTTTTTGTATTTATAAGTTAATAAATATATCTATGGTAAAGACTATTCTTTTGTCTTATAATTATATAGCCAAAGTTATAAAATATATTAATAGATTAATATTCTATTTCCATATTAATCACAATTGGACTTTAAATTGTAACTTTTTAAGTCTTAAAAGTCCAATTCCCTCAATAATTATAAACACAGTATTCCGGTTTATCAAACCCAAATCACAATTGTGTTGCACATTTCTTACCTGAAAATCTTGGTTAATACATTTGTCACAAAATCAATCAATACTTGAAATGATACAGACTCCGGTTATAGTGACATTTGCCAATCAGAAAGGAGGTGTAGGAAAGACTACCCTTTGCGTCACCTTTGCCAACTATCTGGTGACAAAAGGTGTAAGGGTTGTAGTGATTGACTGCGACTTTCAGCACTCCATCATGAAATGCCGAAAGGCTGACATCAGAAAATACGGCGAACAGGAAATGCCATACGAGGTATGGGCATACGAAGCAAACGACAAGGCAATGATGACTTCCCTTATGGAGAAACTGCACAACGATCCTGAAATTGACGTTGTGCTTATCGACTCTCCAGGCAGTCTGAAAGCGGAAGGACTGGTACCAATATTTGTAAACTCAGACATTATCGTTGTCCCTTTCCACTATGATCTGGTAACCGTTCCGTCCACAGCCAGTTTCCTAATGTTTGTTGACCGGCTGAAAAAGGCTGTCGGTGAAAGGATGAAAGCCAGACTCTTCATCATTCCCAATCTGAATGACGGAAGAATCGGCAAGCGTTACGAACTGCTTATCTGGGACAATGCAAGGGATACCTTCTCCAACTATGGATACGTCACTGCGAAGATTCCCAAACGTGCGGATATGGAACGGTTCAGCACTATGGCGGCACTGGATATGCAGGCTGCTATCGTTACACCGGTCTTTGACAAGGTCTATCAGAGTATCTACGATACACTTCAACCGATAAGGGAAAAAGAACTCAAAGGCATACAGCTGACGGAAAATCTGAATCCCAAGCCTAAGAAGAAAAAGAAGGCACAGCCGTCTGATAAAGCTTCACAGGACATTACCGGCCAATCTGAAACCAGTCCTTCAGAGAATGGTACAGGTAATCAGAACAAAGAATCAGAATAATCAGTAAACTTCAATAACCATAGCACTATGAGTAAGGATATACCGGAAATAGATGACCTGACAAGAGGCATCAATGATTCAGAACTTATATTGACGCAAGATACCGTAGGAACACAGGTTGAGCAAAGAGAAAATAATAATGAAGCACAGGAAAAGGATACTGCTGTTTCCCTTTCGGATACAGGATGCTGGAGTGACTTCATGGAATTTCTGACATCTGACGGTTCAGTAACGGATAAAACAGAAAGGCTTGTCTGCAAGCTCGACCGTGACCTCGCGGATTCACTGGACGACTGCGATATACATGGCAGGTGCCGCTCTGACCTGGTGAATGCCATCGTAAGGGCATTCTTCAAGTCATATCTGCCACGTCTGGCAGAATACAGAAGAGAAAAGAAATCTTTGTTTAACAGTTATAATCTGTAAGTTATGAAAAAGACTGACTGGACCGACAGGATGCTGGCCGCTCTTGTCGAGCTGTATCCGGTAGAGACCACAGCCTATACAGCTGCCGTTCTAAACCTGAGCGAATCGACCGTCAAACTGAAAGCCCGTGAACTTGGACTTGTAAAAATGGCCAAATCCAGATGGATGGAGCGTGCCGACTATATCAGAAACCATTTCCAGGAGTGTTCCTTCTCTGAGATAGGAAAAGCTCTCGGCATTACCCGGATGAGTGTCGGACGCATAGCCGCTGCACTCGGACTCAAACGCAGCAGTGAAGAGAAACACCTGATTTCCTCACGTATCCGTACACAGATGGTAAAGAGGGAAAGACGGCGTATCGTCTTCGGACTGGAACCGGTCACAGGTATCCGTGTCATCTCAAACAGGGCAAAGGTAAGGGTACGCTCAAACATGAAGTCAAACGGATACATCATCAGTGAGGAACACAACGTGATTTATTATACAGGCACTACGGAACGCAGGGAACGTCTGGAAAGCCGGGGCATCAGACTCGGACTGCATATCCTTCCGCTTCCGCAGGACAGTTCCGCTCTTTCATCCAACATCATATTACAACAGCCATGCAGTACGGACAGATAGTATTCCTTCTCTTCGTTGCAATGGTATTCTACTATGCGGCAATGATTTTCATGGACTTCCAAAGGGCAAAGGCTGCACAGAATGCCGAGCAGGACAGCCATAAAGAAGAGGACATAGACATATCGGAAGAGGCACGAAGCTTCAGGCCGATAAGAATAAACCGGGATGAACCTGAATCCAAAGAACAAAGTTCAGAACAGAGTAATACGGAAAATCTCGAATCAAATAATGAAAGCAATAATTCTGATGGTACAGAGAAATCTGCATCCAAATCAGAATCTTCCAAACACGTTTACCGGGAGGCCATCATGACTGACGGCATTCTGGTTGAGAATATCATTCAGGAAATAAACCGGCTGGCAGAGACCGGTACCAGTGATCTCGGTGCCGTTATCTTCAGCTGTGAGAATGCCTGATATATATACCGTTCCTTTAGTGACATCTGTTTCTTTGGCGATGAAATCCTTTAACAATTTTCAGAAATGCAGATAATAAAGAAAAATGCCCGGAATCTTACGGAGCGTTTCATCGGTTCAAGTTTTGCACAGAAGAGTGTGATGGCGGCCATTGCACTTATTATTTCCACATCAAATGTAATGGCAGGAAGCAAGGGTGCAGCAGGTTTTACCAAGGCCACCCAGGAAGTCAGCTCCTACCAGACTCCGGTATCGAACCTGATGAAGGCCATTGCTGCCGTTATCGTTCTGGTCGGTGCCTTCAACGTCTATTTCAAGATGCAGAACGGAGACCAGGACGTGAAGAAGACCATCATGCTTACCATCGGAGGCTGTATCGCATTCATCGCACTTTCGGAAGCTCTTCCGCTGTTCTTCCAGTAATCCTTACCCGGCATGACAATGAATCAGGAAGGATACCCTGTGTTCAAGGGATTGCAGAAACCGCTGGAGTTTATGGGCATACGTGGCCGTTTCCTCACTCTGGCAGCGGCAGCCATAGGCGTATCATTCGTAGGCTTCATCGGTTTCTCAATCGCTTTGGGAAAGATTGCAGGATTCATAGCCATGATGGTCATGGCACTGGTGGGACTGATAACAATCTACATCAAACAGCGTGGTGGACTCCACAACAAGAAGAGGGCAAGAGGTATCTATATCTACAGAAGCCTGAGAAAAGAACAGTAAATCACTTTATACAGTATGGCACACAAAAGGAAAAGAATTTTTGACGGACTCTATGCGCAGCTGGAGGAGACGGACGGCAATGTCGTGCTGTTCTCGGCCAGAGGCGAGCCGTCCGTTATCTTTGAGATAACCAATCCGGTCCAGCAGCTCTGTACGGATGCGCAGCAGTACATGCTGTTTCATGACGTGCTATCCAATATCCTTCAGACCATCGGTGAGGGATATGCACTGCAGAAGCAGGATATTCTGTGCAGACAGGCATATCACCATGACGTGCCTGATGATGCGGAGTTCCTGACAAGGAGTTATTTCAGATACTTCGAGGGAAGGGAGTTCACAGAGATAAGGACTTTTCTTATCCTCACTCAGGAGGCTCAGAGAAGCCAGTTCATCCAGTATGATCCGAAGAGATGGCTCGATTTCCATGCCAAGGTATCAAAGACGGATGATATTCTGACCGAAAAGCATATCCGGCACAGAAAGCTCGGCAAAGAGGAAGTCAGCGAGTACTGTCACCGTTTCATGGCATTCCAGTTCCGGCACGGACCGTTCTCGATGACCAACTTCAAGGCTTCGGACGAATATCTCAGGACAGGTGACCGTATCATCCGTTCCTATCCGCTGGTGGACATTGACGAGATAAACCTGCCTTCCATGGTAAAGCCGTATACACAGATGAACATCAACGGCTACGGTATCGCAACCGACCTGCTTTCTTTCCTTACCGGCGTCCCCTACTCGGACTGTGTGGTGTTCAACCAGGTCATTCAGATACCGGGACAGAGGAAGCTGCTGCGCAAGCTACAGGCCAAGGCGAAGCGTCACGGTTCCATGCCGGACCCGAGCAACCGTATTGCAAAGGCCGACATTGAGGAAGTGCTGGACAGGCTGGCCGTTGACAGTACCATGCTTGTGTACTGTAACTTCAACATTCTGGTGAGCTGTCCGCCTGACAAGGTTACTCCGGTAACTTCCTTTCTGGAGACCAAACTGTACGAGTGCGGCATCATGCCGTCAAGGACGGCTTACAACCAGCTGGAGCTTTTCATGGACTGTTTTCCCGGTAACGGCTATGCCTTCAACCCGGACTATGACCTGTTCCTGACGCTTTCGGATGCTGCCTTGTGCTTTTTCTTCAAGGAGCATCTGAAGGAGTCTGAGGATACACCGCTGACCACATACTACACTGACCGTCAGGGATTGCCTGTATGTATCGACATTACCGGCAAGGAAGGCAAAAGAAAAATGACGGACAATGCCAATTTCTTCTGTATCGGTCCTTCAGGTTCCGGCAAGTCCTTCCACATGAACAGTGTGGTACGTCAGCTGCTGGAACAGAATACGGATGTGGTCATGGTGGACACGGGTGATTCCTACGAAGGCATATGCGGATATTACAAGGGTACATACATAGCCTACTCGAAGGAGAAGCCCATTTCCATGAATCCGTTCAAGGTCACGAAGGAGGAATATGAACTTAATTTCGGTGAAAAGAAGAACTTCCTCAAATCGCTGATATTCCTGATATTCAAGGGTAACGCATTTCCAACAAAGATTGAGGACATGCTGATAAACCAGACCATAGTAGAATACTATGAGGCCTATTTCAATCCTTTTGAAGGGTTCAGCGACAGTGAGCGTGAGGCATTGAGGCAGAAACTGCTGGTCGCCGCCAAGATGGAGGATGACTATGAACAGTACACGCACAGCATGGAGGACATCGACAGGCAGATAAATACGGAAGAGGTTCAGGAAAAGGCTGAAAGCCGTACCCTGCTGCTGCCTTCCGAAGTACGCCGTCTGAAGCTGATACGACAGTGCCGTTCACTGACTGCTCTGATAAATGATGAAGCGGCTACAGAATCGGAAAAGGAACGTGCACTTGCCATTATCGAAAAATATAAAAGGGAACTTTATAACAATTCCATGCTGATTAAGATAGACAGGCAGATTGACCACATGGAGGAACAGAAGCGCAGGCTGAAGGTTCAGGAACTATCGTTCAATTCCTATTATGAGTTTGCCCTGGAACGCATACCGCAGATTACACAGCTGGAGAAAATCAGTTTCAATATACATGACTTTGCGGCCATACTGAAACAGTTCTACCGTGGCGGCGAGCTAGAGATGACGCTGAACTCCGACCTCGACATTAATCTGTTTGACGAGCGCTTCATTGTGTTCGAAATAGATAAAATAAAGGATGATCCGGTGCTTTTTCCGATTGTGGTGCTGATTATCATGGACGTGTTCCTACAGAAGATGCGTATCAAGAAGGGACGGAAGGCTCTTATCATCGAAGAGGCATGGAAGGCAATCGCTTCACCTACCATGGCGGAATATATAAAGTATTTGTATAAGACCGTCCGGAAGTTCCACGGAATAGCCGGTGTGGTCACACAGGAGCTTAACGACGTGATTGATTCCCCTATCGTGAAGGAGGCCATCATCAACAACTCGGATGTGAAGATTCTGCTTGACCAGACTAAGTTCAAGGACAGGTATGAAGATATTGCAGCCATTCTGGGACTCACTGACATACAGCGTCAGCAGATTTTCACTATCAATGCGCTGAACAACCATGAGGGAAGAAGCTACTTCAAGGAGGTGTGGATTTGCAGGGGACAGCACTCGGATGTGTACGGCGTAGAGGAAGCACCGGAATGTTACTGGGCATACACCACAGAACGTACCGAAAAGGAGGCACTGAAGATTTATCTTGCCCGGTACGGTACGCTGCAGGAGGCCATCACCCGTATCGAGGAAGACCGCAAGGCTGACGGAGGGCTTCTGTATCTGGAGTTTGCAAGAAAAGTCAACCAACATCAAAAAGTTATGTCACTATGGTAAAATTCAGATTCATGCTGATTGCGATACTGCTGGTATCGGCATCAGCCAATATGTCTGCTGCATGGAGAATCGTATTCGACCGCAACTGCCTGAAGATTGTCATGGCCAATACCGCTTCACAGAAACTTATCGAGGAACAGCACAACCAGCGTGTGGATACCATCGCCGCCAAGAAACAGAAGGTAGAACTCTATACGGTAAGCATGGCAACCATGAAGGAACTCTACAAGCTGAGCATGGAGAACATATCCGGTTTCGGGACTGAAAGTCTTTATTATAAGGAAATAGGTCTGTGCGCTTTGGATATTCTGCGAAATGTTCCGGTACTTGTCAGTACGGTAAACAAGGCCAAATTTTCAAACAGGCTGCTCTGTCTGAACGAACTCGGCAATCTTGTAGCGGAAACCCAGCAGCTGGTCGGCAACTTCGTCAATATTGTGAACAATGCCAGGATTCCCAATCCGTTGCAGGGACAGGCAACTGCAGAAAAAAAGGATGACGGCTACAACCTGCTGGACAGGTATGAAAGGCTGACATTGGCCAACAGCATCTATACAGACCTGAACAGGATACGCTACAAGGTGGAAGGGATGGTTCTGATGGCACAGTATGCCACTGCAAACGACCTCTTCTTTGCCATAGATCCTGAAGGATGGGCAAATGTGGTGACCATGAAGAATCATGTGGGGAATCTTGTACAGGACTGGAACGGCCTGGTTGCTTCAAATTATTAACTCTTCATATGTATGTGTCTGTCATGAAACTCAGGAATATAAGTATCATATCAACAGGTATTATAATGCTGTTGCTGCCTTTAAAGGCTTCCGCTTTCATAATACCCAAAGACCTGCCGACCATCGAAGCACTCATTGCCCTGCACAAGGCCATAAAGAAGGACGAGGACAAGGCTCTTACAAGAGTGGCCACAAGCTATGGCGAGCAGTCGCTCATTGAGAAGGGTGCGGAAAAGTTCAATGATGTCCGGACCACTCTGGATACAAGGCTGAACAATGCCTATTCGTACCTGGTACTGGCTGGTGCAATCTCTTCAACGGCCAACTCACTGTATCAGCTGGTAACGGAATACAAGGACTTTACCGGCAATACCTTCAGTCATGTATCAAAGAAGCCTTTCGTAGCATGGTATTATGCCGATGCCAACGTGGCAATATCAAGGGAGATACAACACTGCTACAGACTATATGCATCCGTAGCTGCTTCGGGTATAAACCTTATGAAGGCTTCCATGGATGAGAAACTGAATCTGGTAATGACACTGAAGGCTTCCATCGACAGGGCAAGGTACATCATAGACAATGCCAACCTGTACTGTTTCCTTGTCACGGACTGCGGATGGAAGCCGGACTATATCTGGGAGATACTGAACTCCAATGTGAAAAATGAGATAGCTGAGCGTGTAATCAATAAATGGAATCAGGGATATGCAGGTTAGAATTATGTTATTGTGCCTGTTCTGTATGGCAGTTTCAGGTACAGTCACTGTTGCCAATGCCCAAAGCATAGTAAGTGACAGTGAAAAGCAGAAGCAGTGGAAGTCTATGGAAAACGGTCCGTGGGATTTTGCTCCGGACTGGTATTACTTTTTCCTGCATAAGAAATACTCAGGTGCGGAAATGTACTGGAAATGGGACTGGTTCAATTCCGGATTCCGTGTCCGTTTCAAGGAACCAAAGTCTGATGTAAAACGTATCATGCCGGTGCGTGTGACTGCCGAAGAGACGCAGAGGCAGAAAATCAAAAAAGTGGAGAGTGAGCGCAAATATATCGAGGAACTGTATAAGGAAGAACTGGCAAGGGAGGCTGACAGAAATGTTGACCTGATGTATGCCACCTACAAGGACGAGTTCAACCGTATGCAGGACTGTATCACGGACGGACTGCTCTACTGTATGCAGAAGAGTGACGGCAAGCTCCGCTATCAGGTGGACGAACTGAGCCGCCAGAATGAAATACTCTGTGCGGATATAGCCTATATACACAAAACCGGTGTCGGTTATGGGCTGGAGAACGCCAAGCGGCAGAAGGCATACGAGGAAGCCAAATCCAGGATGGCAGAACTGGTCAACAGGACTGCGCACCTTTGTGCCGTTGCCGCTACACACTATTAGACACTCTCTATAATTGATAATAATTTAAGTAATAATATTAAACAAATAATATAGTCAATCATGAATTTACTGTTTATTCCACTGACAATAGGACTTCCGGCCATTGACGAAAGTCTGGAAAAGCTGCTGACGGCCATGGAGACATTTCCCAATGTGGCCGTTCTCGGTGATGCCGTTTCAATGGCAAAGGCTCTCGGTCTGTGTCTGGCCCTGTGTGTCGGTTCATACGAATGCTGGATGATGATGCTTGGAAGGCGTGGTATGGATGTCATGAAGCTGTTGCGCATCATCGGCATTTCCCTGTGTATTTCATCCTCTTCATGGATATGCTCGGCTCTGCAGGTTCCGGGAAAGAGTCTGGAGTCCGCTACATGGGCTATGGCAAAGGCAAAGAACAAGGAAGTGGCAGCCTTCGAGCTGAAGGTGGCACAGAAACAGAGTGAATATCTCGACAGGCTGAGAACCGTGCAGGACTCCATAGCCACGGCAAAGCAGGTGGCCGAAATCGGTCAGGATGCTGCCTGGTGGGACAAGCTTATATATAATGTGGAGAATCTGGGCTCGACCATCAACAACTACGCCCAGAGGGCTGCCGTGGCGGCTGAGACGAAGGTCAGTGAATGGATAAACGATGTAATACGCTTTGTCGGCGAACTGATTTTCCAGATGTCGTATTACGGGATGCTCGTGGCACAGAGGATTTTCATGGCCATCATGATGATATTCTGTCCGATCATGTTTGCTCTCTCGCTGGCACCGCCATGGAACTCGGCCTGGAGCCAGTGGATGTCCAAGTTCCTTTCCCTCTCGTTATGGGGATTCGTGACCTATATGTGCATCTATTATATAGACTTCATCCTTCTTTATAACCTGCAGCAGGATCTGGTGGCATACGACCATCTGCTTCATGGCTCGGTAAACTCCTGGGAACAGATCGGCGCACTGGGACTGCAGGGAATAGGCTCCAACTGTATGTATGCCATGGGTATGCTCGTGGGTGCCTATATCATACGCTTCGTTCCTGAAGTGGCTTCATGGCTGATTCCGGGAGGTGTAAGTTCAGGCACGGGTTCCGTTGCCGGTTCGGCTGCAATGGGTATCACCACTACTGCAGGTGCCATGGCCGGAGGTGCGGCAGGTTCTGCCATGAGAGGAACAGGTTCGGCTGTCAGGTCATTAGTCAAATAACTTCAAATCTTTTTACAATATGCTTATTGAATCCCTTGCACAGAAAACCAGACTGGCTATGATGACGGTATTTGCGGTAATCGGAGGCTGCACCGTCATCTGTGCCTTTACAGTCTGGTGCTGTATTTCCCTTGTCAACGAGGAAAGGCAGCAGATTTATGTACTTGACGGAGACATTCCGTTTCTTGCCGAGCGTGCACGGCTGGAAGCCAACTTCACCATGGAGGCCAAGGCGCACATACAGCTGTTCCACCAGTATTTCTTCAACTTACCGCCCGACAACGACTATATCAAATGGACGGTAGGGAAAGCAATGTATATGGCTGACGGGACTGCACTGAAACAGAAACAGGCCATGGACGAGAACGGTTTCTACTCGGACATCATTTCCTCTTCGGCTGTCTGCACCATCATGTGTGACTCCATTCAGTTTGACGTACATGAACGGAAGTTTACCTATTATGGTACGCAGCTTATCAAGCGAAGGACCAGGGACATCAGACGCTCGATGGTGACAACCGGTTACATCGAGTCCGTACCGAGGACAAGGAACAATCCGCACGGTCTGCTCATTACCGGCTGGAGGACTCTTGAAAACAGGGATTTGGACTATTGATATACGGATATTATGAAATCATTCAGAAAAAAGATACAGGAAAGCCGTCTGAAAACGCATCTGCTTGTCAGGTCGTGGTTGCAGCCCAAACTGGGTGTCATCGGAACAAGATACCGTCTGGCCGCAAGGATAAGACTGGCCAACAGATGGGCGGCTAAACATCCGAAAACGACATTCGCAGGTGTAGCGGGAACGCTGCTTCTGCTCCTTGTAAGTACCGTAGCCATAGATTCCGGCAACGGAAAACAGAGTGAACCGGATGTCAGTTCGATTGCCAATATGGAACCGGTGTTTCAGGGATTCCGTACCATCCAGGCAAACAAGGACATTCACCGCAGTGTATTGACGGACATGACGGTGAAGGGACAGTTACTGCGTCATGAACTGGACTCCATGATTGCCATACCTGTAAAGAGCCGTGAGGATTCCTTGCGGATCATCCTCAAATACCGGCAGCTGGAAAATATAGTCAAATCCATTAAAAACAATGATAACCCATGATTAAGATTAATTTCAAACAGCCCAAGTATATCTTTCCACTGGTCATATTCGTTCCGCTGTGCGCACTGGTATACTTTGTGATGCAGACCTTCTCCGGTGGTGAGGAGACTGCCGGAACGGTAGCTACAGACCGTATCAACATGGAACTTCCCCAGGCCAATGCCGAGGAAGCCGGAGACAAGATGTATGAGATGTCCAGACGTTTCGGTGACGAGGATGCCTTCACAGCCGTAAGCGGTATCGGAGAAGAAGAACAGAAGAAGGAGGAACTGGAACACGGCTACAGCGAAGAGGAACTGAACCGTCTTGATGCAGCTGAAGCTGAAAGACAGCGGCAGCAGAGAGAACTTGAAGAACTGGAGCGTTCCCTTGCAGAATCAAGAAAGCATATCAATGCATATGCCTACGGGAACGGTCCTTCGGGAAACAGTGAAACGGGTTACGGAGGTATGGGCTATTCCTCACAGGACGAGTTTGCATGTGACCTTGAAGAGATTCAGCGGAGGAGTTATGAACGGCAGAAGGCCATTGAAAGCGGACTGGGTATCAAAGACCCGGAAGCAGAGGAAGCGGAAAGAAAGCACAGGGCTGATTCCATAGCTAAAGTGCGTCAGGAGGAAAGGGAACGCAACCGTCCGAGTCTGGTAATCAAGTCCGATGACACCAATGCCGACAGGTTCAATACTGTTACTGCTCCGGATGAATTTGCCGAGAACAAACTGATACGTGCCATGATTGACCAGACTACAAAGGCGCATGAAGGTACACGTCTGCGGTTCAAACTTCTGGACGATGTGACGGTAAGCGGTACAAGACTGAAAAAGGGTACTTACCTCTATGGTACGGTAACCGGTTTCGGACAGCAGCGTGTCAGGGCTTCCATAACCAGTATCCTTATCGGCGACAGGTTCATCAAGGTTAAGCTTTCTGTTTTTGACAATGACGGTATGGAAGGCTTCTATGTTCCTGAATCGGCATTCCGTGATTTCATGAAGGATGCAGGTTCCAATACGGTACAGCAGAATATAAGTTTTGAATCCAGTGACGGTTACAGTACCGGGATTTCTACGGAGGCCATTGCCCTCCAGTCACTGCAGAACATGTATAACTCTGCAACTTCTGCCATATCATCCAATATCAGAAAGAACAAGGCGAAAATCAAATACAATACCATCGTTTATCTGATAAACTCGGAGGATGCACGCTAACAGCTGTTTTAATATGATTTTTTAATAATATAACGATTCACAATATGAAAGCCAGAATTATTCTGATAATATGCCTTATCACAGGCATCGCCGCACATCTGTCGGCTAACGAGAAGATATACATCAACCGGGAAGTGACCACGCACATTGTAATGCCGGAGAACATCAAAATGGTGGATATTTCCACTACTAAAATTATAGGCAACCAGTGTACAGACAATATCGTCCGCATCAAGCCTTATCTGGAAAATGATTCCATATCATCTGAAGGTTACAAGGAAAACGAACTGCTGGGTACACTCACCATTATCGGTGAGCGTCATATCGCACAGTATGACATCCTCTATACCGAATCACCCAAATATGCTTCTACCATCTACAATGTATCCTATAATGAGACACAGTCCTATATCAATCCGGAGGTTTCCATGCCAATGGCCGAGATTGCACGATATGCCTGGGCTGTCTATGGAAGCAGAAGAAAATTCAACCAGATTGTATCAAACAAAAACGGAATCAGGGCATACATCAACAATATCTATTCCATCGGTGACTATTTCTTTCTGGACTATACGCTGAAAAACAAGACCAGGATTGCATACGACATTGAAGAAATAAGGGTAAAACTTACTGACAAAAAGGAGACAAAGGCAACCAACTCACAGACCATAGAGCTTACTCCAGTATTCTCCATGAACAACACCCGTAAGTTCAAAAAGGACTACAGGAACGTGCTTGTGATTCCGAAACTGACTTTCCCTGAAGAGAAGGTACTCCGTCTGGAGATTTCCGAGAACCAGATAAGCGGACGTGTGGTGGTACTCACCATCGAGTATGAGGACATTCTCAATGCGGACGGCTTCGACTCGGATATTCTGGACGGTGCCGACTATTACCCCTACTATTATATTGATCATTCCATAAAAAGATAGGCCATGAAGAAGATTCTGTTCATTCTGTTGTGCTCGGTTGCATTCATCGGTGCATCGGCACAGACCGGAAAGGTTTCCGTCAATACAGGATTCCTTTTTCCAAGTACGCTGAATGCCACTTTGGGCTATGAGTATCCGCTTTCATACGGAAATGCGGTCGAAGTATATGGTGAGGTCGGGAATCACTGGCAGAAGCCGGTATGTCACAATTTCTGGAAAGGATATTTCTGGGATGGAGGTATGGTTTACAAATACCGTCTGGCACGGTACAAGAACGGCATGATGCGCCTTCGTCTGGGGCCTCAGTTCGGTGCGGTACAGAAGAAGTTCTTCTTCGGGCTGGAGGCCGGATTTGAATACAGCTATGTGTTCCGCAGCGGACTGGAGTTCTCTGTCATACAGAAGAACAATGTGAACTTCCTGCATGGGGATACTTTCCGCAATGGTCTGCTGTTGGGTATAAAGGTTCCATTTTAGTAAATTCATATACAGGTAGAGCGTATGGCATTTGAGGAGACAAGGGAACAGCAGCAGATGTACAACTACTTCAGGAGCTGCATATATATCTTTCTGATTATTGAAATCATCATGAACCTGCCTGTTACGGCAGACAACAGGGTTACGCAGTTCGTACTCGACCTGCTGGCACGCTTCAAGGTATTCAATTCAGTATCGGGATGCAAGGTGGCCGAACTGATATGCATCTGTATTGTCTGTATCGGCACAAAGGCTGAAAAGTCCCTGAAGTTCAATGTAAGGACAATGGTCATCTATCCTGTGTTGGCCGGTCTGACACTTGTAGGGCTTTGTTTTGTATTCCACGGCATGAGTTTCGGATTCAGCTGGCTGGGATTTCCGGCCAACAGGCTTATGTATGCAGTCTGTTCGGTAGTCGGCACCATGCTGGTACATCAGGGACTGGACGGTATTGCCAAGTATTACAACTACAAGGTTGGTGAGGACCGTTTCAATTTTGAAAACGAATCGTTCCAGCAGTCTGAAACACTGGTCAGCAATGATTATTCGGTGAACATTCCAATGATATACTACTGGAAAAAGAAAATGCACAAAGGATGGATCAATATCATCAATCCGTTCCGTGGCACGATTGTACTGGGTACGCCGGGTTCGGGTAAGTCTTTCGGTATCATTGACCCGTTCATCAGGCAGCATTCAGCAAAGGGATTTGCCATGATGGTATATGACTTCAAGTTTCCGACACTTGCACAGACGCTTTTCTATCAGTACTGTAAGAACAGGAAAGCTGGTAAACTGCCTCAGAACTGCGGATTCCGTATAGTAAATTTTACCGATGTGGAATACTCCAACCGTATCAATCCGATTCAGCGGAAATATATCCCGGATCTGGCTGCCGCTTCTGAAACGGCGGCTACTCTTTTGGCCTCGCTCAACAAGGGAGGTGGAGAGAAGAAGGGCGGATCGGAAGCATTCTTCACTAATTCTGCGGAAAACTTCCTGGCTGCCATCATCTATTTCTTTGTAAACTTCCATCCGGTAGGATTCAGGAACGGCAGGAAACTGAAGCGTTTCATATCACTGGAGGGAAAGAAGCTGGAGATTGTCATACGCAACTGGGATGACTTCAATGCCATCGACAAGGACGGCAATGTGGTGCTTGATTTCGTGGATGAGAACGGCAATGACGTATCGACTGACGAGGACCGTATGTTTGTTGACCTGAACGGATACAGCTATAAGGACCGGACCGGCAGGAAGATTCTGATTCAGAGGTGCTGGTATGAGGACGAGCATGGCAATGAAGTGGAACCGGATACCGTAACCGGTGAGTTCTCGGACATGCCGCATGTGCTTTCATTCTTGGGAAAGCCATACGACCAGGTATTCAATATCCTGATGCAGGATGACAGGATTGCTTCACTGATGGCTCCGTTCAAGAGTGCATACGAGAACAAGGCCAATGACCAGCTGGAAGGTATGGTCGGTACGCTACGTGTAAATGCCGCACGCCTTGTATCTCCGGAAGCCTACTGGGTATTCACCGGGGATGATTTCGACCTGAAGATTTCTGACAAGGCTAATCCGAGCTATCTGGTAATAGCCAATGACCCGGAAAAGGAACAGGTTATCGGTTCTCTTAATGCCCTGGTTCTGAACCGACTGATTACAAGGGTGAACTCAAAGGGCAATATCCCGGTAAGCATCATAGTGGATGAGCTTCCGACACTGTACTTTCACAAGATAGACCGTCTTATCGGTACGGCACGTTCCAACAAGGTTGCCGTGACCTTAGGTTTCCAGGAGCTTCCGCAGCTGGAGGCAGATTACGGCAAGGTCGGTATGCAGAAGATTATCACCACCTGCGGTAATATCTTCATGGGTGCAGCACGAAACAAGGAGACGCTGGAGTGGGCACAGAATGATGTGTTCGGAAAGGCAAAGCAGACTTCACGTTCCATTTCCATCAACGACCACAAGGTATCAACCACAATCTCTGAGAAGATGGACTTTCTGGTTCCTGCTGCCAAGATTGCGGATATGGCAACAGGCTGGCTGGCCGGACAGGCGGCACGTGACTTTACGGCTACCGATGACAGTATGCTTGACCATTTTGACATCGAGCAGTCGGAAGAGTTCAAGACCACCAAGTATTTCTGCAAGACACACTTTGATATGAAAAAGATTAAGGACGAGGAAAAAAACTATATGGCTCTACCCAAAATTTATGAGTTCAAGAACGACAAAGAGAAGGAAATCCTGCTCAACCGTAACTTCAAGCGTGTGAACCAGGAAGTGGAGGATATGGTAAAGGAACTTCTCGGTATCAGTTAAATATGTAATTTATGAATATGACCTTAAAACCGGCATTCGGACTTAGCGGCAGTGCCCTGAAAGTCATTGCCATGATTTCCATGGTGATAGACCATATTGCTCTCTATCTGATGGAGCACGGTACCGTATTATACGAAACGATGCGCTGTATCGGGCGCATCGCTTTTCCTGTGTTTGCCTTCCTGATAGCGGAAGGATTTATCCATACAAGAAGCAGGTACAGGTATTTCTTTACTCTGCTGGGCTTTGCCGTAATCAGTGAAATACCCTGGTTTCTACTGAATGGTGCTGACGGGACACATAATGTGATGTTTACGCTTGCATTGGGTGTGGCCACGCTTATGGTTCTTGAAAATCTTCTGCAACGTAGTATGGTACTGGGATTCCTTTGGACGCTTGGTATGGCCGGACTCGCTTCCTGGCTTGGAGTGGATTATGAATGGAGAGGGATTATTGTTATCGTTATATTTTATCTTTTTAATGTATATGGTCACTCTTTCCCATATAGTAGAGGTATGCAATTTTTTTGCACATTTGTTTTCATGATGCACTATGGGGTGATAGGTGCTGTAATGTCCTGCATGATTATTTATCTATATGACGGAACAAGAGGATTTGTACAGGGAAGCATAGCCAAATACGGTTTCTATGCTTTTTACCCTGTACATTTCATTTTATTTATTCAGATTTGCGAAAGGTCTTTTCCCGGCATATTGATGTTTAAACTCTGATATCAGCATTGATTCAACATCTTCCGGTTCATCTGTTGGTAAAGGTTTCCAGCAAAATAACAGTTCTTCTGAATCATTTAGCTGCCAAATATAACGTCCACCTTTATGCCCGACAGGTTTACCTTGTCCAAATTTTAGATATTGCAATATTCGACTTCTTAATGTCGTTTTATTCTTTTTACCTCCAGCTTTACCAATATAAACCACAGGTGTATTATAAACCCATTTTTCCTGTAAAATTTTTATTGCTACATTAGGATCTGTTCCTTTAAAATATCCACTACTACCTTTCTCCAAGAAAATGGGTTCATCCATAATAGTACGCAAAACCATATATACTCCTCTTGTTGTAGGTATTTGCGAATGATTATTCAATAAACTTTTAACTGAAACAAATCCATAAAATCCTTCATTTTTAAGCGATTCTATTTTCCCAAAATCGATTCTATTAATCCAGTTTGAATCTATATTTTTATTAATTTCTTGGTTAATAATGGCGTTCTTACTTTTACTCTTGTCAGTAATAATTGTAGATGTTATCTTATCTATAATCTTTATTCTCTCGGTATCAATGAGTTCATCTAAATCTTCAAGAGTACAATCTATTATTCCCCAATCATCCCTTCCGAAGAAACCTATTTTACGCATTCTGTTACGTAATTGTTTTTGATAATTTCTTGAAGCATTTTGACGTTCTGCTATCAATTCTCTTAGTTCTAATATTTCAGCAGATGTAAACTTATCTTTTCCTTTTATCATATTAGCTTTACTAAAGATTTCATACTTATATTACAAATTCAAATTCACCTTTCCAAACTTCAGGTATCTTCTCCTGAACTTCTCATAAACCAGAGCATAATACTCCAGAAGATACTGTATCATAGCATCCACTAAATCCTCTAAAGAAACAGCACTCAGTATGTTGATTAGCAAAAGTTCACTATTTATTTTTATGGAGGTTAATAAGAGTTACTTCTTCATAAGACATCACTTCTATAAAAATTCTCCTTAAAGAATTTTACACCCGTGTTGTCCTTCACAAGTTTAGCAAAATCTGATATTACCTTATCCGTCTCTGATTGTGATGCAAAGCGTTGCATCTCATATTTCTTTAAAATGGTATGTTCCTTATCTGTTGAAGTTATAATTGTATCTTTTGATGACTCCAAAAAACGAGTCAAGAAATCTTTTTGTGATTCATTTGGTCGATTCGGATCACCTAACCATAATTGTGAGAATTTGGTAGTATATACAGAAACATTGAATACTATATATGAATGCGACACTTCAGAATTGGCATATGAAGAAACATCTGTCATATGCTTATTCTCATCATTGGATATAAAATATCCATCATCCGAAACCTGGAATACTGACATTTCTATAGTATGTTTCCCTATTTTTATAGTTCCGAAATAATACTCAAAGAAATGACCATACAGAAAGTCTAGCCCCCACATATCCTTAAAGACATTCAATTTTGCATATTCCTTGTCTGGGCTGTTCCTTCTATTTTTAATCTCGTCACTATACCAGTTCTTGCTTCCCCACATATCAGTATATGGTGTTTGTTCTCTGATATAATTTACTATGTTAAGTATACGTTTCTGGTATCTTGAAAGCAGTCTGAATGCATTTCTTACATCAACGAATATATTGTCAATCTCTTTTTTCATATCGTAAAGTATTTTTTTAAGTTATCTATTGAAGATGAATTTATTATATTCTTTTCCGTTGCCATGGTATTGAACCAGTCTATATTATACACACCATTTATATTGAAGGCCAGTATTATATTATCAAGTAAACGCAGTGTAGCTGAAATATTCATATCAGGAACACTAATCCTTTTCAATTCGCTTCTATATTTGTTCGTAGCTATTAACAAAGAAAGCCAATTGCATTTGAAAATTAAATGCTTTCTACTACGTACCTTTATCTCTTCAATATCCATTGACATATTACCTCCTACTGCAATGAATATTACAGGCTTTTCTTCTTTTCCATATTCATTATCATATGCTGTTAATTCCTGAGTCCATTGTTTCAAATACTGACCACCATAATCTCCGTATTTCGCCTCAATAATTACATCAAATTCTTCAAAACGTATAAATAAATCAGGCTCTACATAAGTATTGTTATCTGTACCAGTATTATCCCAATGTGACCAAAACTCATAAGATAATAATTTACCTGAATTAACCAACATTCTTTCATTATAGAAACAAGAAGACTTTAGTATGTGCCAAAATACATTATCTGGCAACAACATAAGGTTCTCGAAAACAGAGGAAGTTTTAGGATCCTCATAAGTATATTTATGTGCGTATGTACTATGTAACATATTATTACTTTTTCTTATCTGTTCTGATATAGTTCTATATCCACCTTCCCAAACTCTAAGTATCTCCCCCTGAACCTCTCATAGACATGAGCATAATACTCCGGCAGATACTGTATCATCGCATCCACAAAATCCTCCAAAGTAACAGCACTCAGCTTATAGGCATACTCTGGCTTCAGGAACTCCGTAACCGACCTGATTTCCTCTTCGGTTGACGGATGCTCCTTTGGCGAAAGCACTACTGAATACGAATCCTTCAGTCCTTCAACCATCCTGTACCGCTCTGTAAGCAAAAGGTTTCTGTAAATCTGCGTAAGTTTTACTTTACCTCCCATCAGCAGCTCCTCAAAGTCCGCACTGAACAGACCGGTATCAATAAGCATCTGCTTCTGCTCCTCACAACGGCTGGCCTCGTTCACTCCGAGCACATCCGTATATTTCGTCTCGATGGCGATGATATGCTTGCCGCCCTTATTATCCACGAATCGGATATACGCATCCATGGCAGACTTATCATTCGTGTACTTGTCAATCGGTGTAGGAATAAACTCCAGACCGATTTCCGTCACCTCAAATACCGGGAAGTTCCTGAAGACCGACCTCACGGCAAGCGTAACCATTGCCGGATCCTGCTTCAACAGTAACATCAGGGGATGGAACAGGTTGAATGCCATCGGCTGGCTCGAAAGCAGGTTGTTGAACAGCCTGAACCCGTCTATCGTCTCATTTTCCCTTTTGTTGGCCACTCTTACCTTGGCATACTCGAAAGTCTCCTTCATCAGGAAGTTCTTTCCGGACACTTCACCACCACTGATCATGTTCCCGTATTTCCGTTTGGAGGCTCTTGTAGGTCCGAATCCTTCCTCTTCACCTATCTCCACTCTGTACATGGACTGGAGGAGCCTTGCTTTCCTGATGAAAGCATTATCACTTCCACACTGGTTTCCATATATATTATCCATTATTTTTCTATTTATTTGTGTAGTCCTCATTAATCATATTCCTTTTAAAGAAATTATGATATAACGTATTTCCATTATTTATAATTACTATATTTTGCTTTGATCTCGTTATAGCCGTATATATTACTTCTGGTTTATTTAGTGAACTATTTATTGTATAACCGTTACCATCACCCTCAGGTTGTAATAATATAATTACATTTGCAGCGTCCCATCCCTGGAAACTATGAATTGTTGAGAATTTTAATCCTCTATCCATCATAGTGAATTTCAACTTTTTTACTGTGTCATCCTTTAATTTATTTTTTTCATCTATTGGTATAAAAGTTGTTATGGTTGGCTCATTTGTTGTTTTCCGATAGCTGTATTCTATGTCTTTTAGGATAATAGAATTTTGGCCTAAGATTACAGTCTCATTGACATCAAAGCCTTCAATTCTTAATATACTAGATATAATTTGCACCAACTTATTTGTATTTATTCCTGAATTGTTATACATGTACTTTAAACAAGTAAACATACCATCTTGGAGCAATTCTGCTTTTTCAAAATTGTCAGCATTTATAAAGCCAAAATCATTTTGAAATTTCTTGGCTAAACTTGTCAATTGGTTGTTTGCAAATCTGTGGCATTTACTTAATTGTCGATTCCATTCTCCTCCAATAACTCCTATACGAATATCTCCATTCGAATCAATTTCTCTATTATATATATTCTGTTTAGGGTCTCCGAAAACAACAAATTCGCCATTTTCATTCAGGAATTTATTATAAAGAATTTGAAGCCACTCACTTTTATAACTTTGAACTTCATCTATAAATATGGCATCAAAATGATCTATTTCATTCTCTTTACCATCAAAAAAGTATGTATCATCAAATGAATTAAAATATACATGTTTTCCAATAGTTTGAGCCTGTTCCTTAAAAAAATGGTGATAGTGACTAATATGTAGCTTGTTCCAATAGAAATCTGCTCTTACTTCATTGATGCGATATCGTAAATAGTTGGATAAAGTTTTATTGTATGTCAAAATAAGTATATTACCACCAGTTCTAATTTGAGCGTTTACAGCCCTAGTTGCAAGAACTTGAGTTTTACCAGCCCCTGCAACACCGCTAATTTTTTGTTTCCTTTTAGCTATACTTTGTGAAAGATTCCTTTGTATCGTAGTTAAATTTATAGATTTACCTTGTCTGTAAGAATGCCATTTGGGTGTTAATTCTTTTAATATACTATAAAACAACTGCTTATCGAAAGACTCACGCTCTTGATTTAAATTCAACCAATTTAATGCAGACATCATTCTTGTTTTATTATTTATGACATCCTTACCTAACAAAGAAATAAATTTAGTATCTTCTTTTTCAAATATTTCTTTTATCTCCTCAGTCGTATTTTCTGTAAAAAAAATAGCAGTTTTTACCAATGAATAATTCTTCTTATCCTCTTCTGCTTTCTTGAATAATAATTCATTTTGTCTAAAAAATTCAAGACGTGTTTCTACGATGTCTTTTATAAATATATTATTTTCGTCCTCAATTGGATTAATATCATTCTCTTCGTTAACATCATCAAACACATCTGATTTTGTTAAAAATCTATTGCAGATGTTTATTATCAATATCCCTTTCTTCTCACATATCAATACCAAGTCTGCTTTCTTTCCATATATTTTTTGTTTTATGAGAATAATGTCATTGGGCGAAATCTGATTTAATAAATACAAGTATATTAAGCGTAATTCTTCAGATATAATACCATTCTGAACTGCAAGACGTGGATCATATTCATTATATACCGTATTTTTACTGTCTGTAAAATCCGGTACCATAATATTTTCAATATTATTTACATTTAAAGGATTTCCATTGTAAACAAAACATTTGGTTTTACACGTAAACGTATAAAATGAGTCTGATGTTTTTCCATATTGGGAATCGTCTACATTAGAAAAATAATCCTGTTCACCAAAGATACTACAGAACTGTTCAATCTTATATGCATTACTATTTTTAGGCCCGATGCATAGAATAATATTATTTCTGCTTTTATCACTTACAATATTTGCCAGTTTACCTAAATCAATGCTATCAATATCTAGTATATTAGAAAATATATGAATAACATTTTTATATCTGTAACCTAATTCATGAATTTCATTTTCTTTTCCTGCTCCAGGTAAATAATTTTGTATTGGCTGTATACATACAGCACCATTAGTTGCAATTGTAAGATTTATTTCTGCCCTTTCCAATGCAAATTTTGACGGTTCTATAAGTGTTATTTGTTTTAACCATTGTAGTAAATCATGTTCTTTAAAGCAGTCAACAACACACATTGAACCAATACCTTGCCCGCATCCCCAATCAACAATTTCAATACTCCCTGATATATTATCAAAAGGAAAGTTCTGTAAAGCTGATCTACATTTTATCATATGCATTTCCCCATAGGCAGCAATATAACAATTTAAAGCATCTTCATTGTCTAATAAAGCAACACCATTATGAAGATCTGGAAATCTATATGGTCTTGTCTTATAATCTGAAGGCGTTAAACTTCTACATGTTTCTATTACATCTTGCATAGAAAGAGATGCTTTCGCTTTTATATGTTCATAGTATTCTCTCATTCCTTTATCTACCGGTTATATTTTCATTGTGCGGATTTTCTCTATGTTTCATATAATTCTGTTCAGCAATCTCCTTGCTCGAATTTGCGTAACAGTATTCACAAAGATGCGGACATGTATTGTACTCTCCAATATCCTTGCTGTCTATACATCCGCAGACTTTCCTTTGACCTTTATCTTTCTTGTTTTTCTTATATTCAACACTAATCTCTCCGAATATATCCTTCGTAACTTCTACACCTATATGGTTCATCAGCAGCATGTCATCAGAGAAATACTTTATCATCAATTCATCATCTATACACTTGTTATGCTTGATACCAAACATATCCAGGTCTATCTTTTCTGCACACGTAGCTAATTCGAGTTTCCATTCCTTGTTCATATCCACGAGCCCAGTAGCAAACTCTATCATATCTTCCTGTGAAAACTCTCTATACTGAATATTGTTCTTATAGAGATTGTTCTGTACCTTCTTATATGACGAAATATCAGCAAAACTGAAGACAAGTTTCTCTGTATATCCGTTCAATTTGACTCCTATATTGTAAATCTTCTCCAAGAGATCATCTACTATCAAACCTTTGGCTAATATCAATGGGTCAAATCTCCATATTACTTTTCCATATCCTAATCTATCAACCAACCTCTTGAATGTATCCATTCTATTACTTAATGATGGTACACCCATCTCCAGTTTCTCTTCATAATAGCCATTCAATGTAAACTGGATATAGCTATTTATGCCTCTATTATCTAAATAGTCCAATAAACCTCCTGTCTTAAGAAGTGGAGTCGGATTCTTTGACCAGAATACAATAAGCCTTGTCTTATCGTATGCCACATAAGATTTTACCCCATTGAAAGGGTTTTTCCAAACTGAGTATCCTTTATGCAGCCTTTCCTGGAACCAGTCTGCATAAAAGGCAGGTATATCTGTAGCACGGCTTGCTGACACAATTATTGGTGCACTTGCTTCTACACTTATACCATCGTCTGTATTTATCTTTATCTTTTCCATTTTTACTGTTTACTGTAATCAGTTCTTTTCTAATAACTTTAAAATTACTTTTGAGGATAAGAATACACATAAATTTAATGGCCATTCTGTGTTGCATGGTGTATTATCATCATTACAATTTCCAGCACATAATATCCCTACAACTTCTCCATTAAGAAATACAGGACCACCACTACTTCCTGATTTAAGCTGTTCATCAGTCTCAGCAGCATAGTAATTTCCATCTTTTAATCCATTTACTATAGCATTACACTCTACATATTCTTCACCTAACATTCGCCAACTACAACTTTTCAATACATCACCTTTTTCTGGAACAACATCAGAAAGAACCAGCAGACTTTTAGCATCTGGTATATTATATACTGCTATATCATAACTATCAGAATCATTCTCATCATTATGGAAAACTATCGGATTTATCAAAGGTATATTTTTACCATTCCATTTAATACTTGGGTTTTCACTTTTAGATATCACATGACCTGCTGTTATAAACATATCTCCAACCATAACACCACAACCTTCATTATAGTTATCGGATATATTGGATAGAACATATTGCTTCATTTTTGTTATATCTAGACTCTTATTCATATATAACATATTTCTAAGTCCCTTATGACTAAAGGAATACACAAAAAATTTATGTTCTTTTAAGCGTTTGCTCTATAATTACCTTTTCTTTGTTTTTTTTGCCATTGTCATAGCTAAGTCAACAAATCCGGATAATAAATTATTGTTTAACAACGGTGATTTTCTCATCGCATTAAAAGTTATAGAACTTCCTATCGCAGTACTTAAAAGTAATCCTTTTGTTATATTACCAATTATTCCTCCAACCAACACGCCAGAGGCAGCCATAGAAGCAAGTTTCATCCATGTATTTTTAGTTAACGTATGAGTATAATTATCTTTTTGTCCGGCCTCTTTATAAAACAAGACCAGACTTTTAAAATATGAAAATGTATCCTCGTAATCAAATACCATTGTTTCAACTATTTCATTAAGTTCATCTTCTGAAAACTCTTGATAGAACCTAATTTGTTTTAACCCTGTTAAACAAATCATATCCAATTTAGACATATTTACAAGTTCCTTTGATGTTACTCCAGCAAGCTTGGTTGCAGCTTCTTTAGCCAATGATAATCTGTTTCTGTAAATATTTAGATTTATGCCTACCAATTTTATAAGTTTGTCTAATGAATCTTTATTTAGCGATGAATTCCCATTTAAATATTGTGTCAGCTGGGCTGGTGAAACATTAATCATTTTGGCTATTTCAGATTGACTTATACCTGTTAAAGGTAATCTTTCTTTAATTATTTCACTTGTTATATCCATACGTTATTCAACAATTTATATGCTCAAACAAATAACAATCCTATTCCATTCATATAGCATAGGATTGTTATTTTACAGCCTAATTCTTTTTACTTGTATCGTTTTTGTTGCCACCACCAAATATTGCCGCACATAAGATAATAAGAGCACCCCAAGCAACCTTATCCCAAATAGAAAACGTTCTATTCTTTTCATTTTTGGAATCTTCTCTCACTTCCTTTTCTTCTTCTTTTAGATGATCCAATTCTTGCTTTAAAATCTCAATAATGCGGTTTGCATTTTCATAATTAGACTGAGCCAAGATTACGAGTACATCAATTATTTTATTCCTCGTTTCATAAATTCTTTGCAATTTTCTGTCTTCTTGATCAACAATTTTAACATACATTTGAGATAATGGAGCCTCAAATTTACTTAAAGATTCCATAAGAATCTTTGCCTCTTCAGGCATAAGATTCTTATTACTTTGAATAAGAAATTCTAACAATTGTTTTGCGTTTCCTTCTTTTAGGAAATCTTCTACATTTCTTTTATCTATATCTTTCATAGGCTTTATAATTTTTTGCAAATATAGAAATAATTAATTTAATCACAATAAATACATGTGATATTTTTTTAATGTGATTAAAAAAATCATATATAAAAACTTATAAATTATATATATACTCATAAGATATATAATTGAAGTACAATTAATTATATATTAAATGAATATTCTTTCACTTAATAATATATGATTCACTTATATAGTATAACCTAGTATGATACTTATTAAGAGTATGCTTATGGTTTTGCGGAAATCAATCCTTATAAGCGAAATATTTTTGCTTAATAACTTACCAATACAACACCATACTCTTCATTTGGTATAGTAACGATCGATACTACCAAAGATAAAAAAGTTGAAATATAAGATAAAATACAGTTGAAACTCAACTTGCTCTCAGTCAGCAAAAATTCATAAACTCATAAATCATACTAAACTTTAGCAGTAATAGTGATAAAATTCTTGATATGTAAGTTTTGATTCATAGATATTTATGAATCAAAACTTACATACTTAGTGAAAATGTGAGCAAAATAAGACTTACAATATTAATACTAGGTAAACCATGACATCTACTTATAGAGCAAAATCCTAGTAAGAAAATGGGGATTTAAATTCTCAGAAATTCTAAAATCAGTATTGTCGTTGGTATGAACAATACAACAATAGAAAATTCCATTTAAAGAAGATTAGCCAAAACGAGATTGATCTTAATCATGATATTGTTTCTATTCATAAAAACAGTATATAGTTTAGAAAATCCAATAAATAGCCCTTATAAAGTTGCTATCACCTTTATAACAGCTTTTATATAATACGGATCTTCCGCATACCCAATCTCATCAAGCCAAAGCAAATAGTTACCACCTTTATATTTGTATTGCACTTTAGTATAATAAGCCCGTACACTTTCCGTCCAATGATTGAATTCATAGTATTTTCCAGTACGTGGATTGGTAAGTCCGAAAAGGTTATGCTTGTTCCGGCATACTGATGAACGGAACCATCCGGTCTCCAGTATAGCCTGAGCCAATACGATTTTGGGATATAGGATTCCGTTTCTTATGATTTCTTTATAAAGGTTGGGGATGGTAAGTTCAGGAAGATTGTTTTCTGCTTTAGTAATATCATCTACATTCTTTTGCAGTTCTGTATTCAGGGATGCTTTCCTGTCACTATTATGGCTGTTTCCTTCTGATTCTTTCAGATTATCCGATCTGACAGTCAGGGTATCCTTTACCATCATCTTATTCTTTTTCCCTTCTGTAACATCCTTTGCTGTACGGTTATAAGACTCTTTTTGTCTTTCTGTAGGCAGAATTTCCGAATATCTAGTTATCGTATAAAACTGTGCCGATACGCTTACCGGCAGTAGCATCAGAAGCAATGAAATCAGAATAGTGTTGCGCATTTCTTTTTCAGAGGATTGCCGTAAATACATTTGTGGTATTCAGGCGGTTAGAACCGCAAATATAACAGCTTAATTACAGTAATATGGAAATGCACAACAGAAATCAGTCCTATTTGTTGCCATGCGAAAAACTGGCAATACTGGGTATTGACCGTGAAAAGGCGGACAGTTTACCCATGGAAGTGAAGGAGAAGCTGATGGCAGGTGAAGTGACCCCCATCATGCAGGTATCCATCAACGCAAGGAACGGCAGCATCATCACCATGCCGATGAAACTACAGATGACTACAGACAAAAACGGTGCTCCGGCTCTGATTGCCTATCCGGTACGTGCAGAACTGGACCGGGAACGCAACAAGGTTCTCAACCTTACTCAGCAGGAGGCTGAACGTCTGGCCAGAGGTGAGGTAATTCAGAAGGCGGTCAACGTAAACGGTGAAAAGACTCAGCAATATCTCCAACTTGATCCGGAAACAAAATCCGTCATTCACAGGCGTGTCACAGACATCAAGCTGGAGCAACGTCTGAAGGACATGGAGAAGGTGAACGACATTGAACTGGGTATGCAGCAGAAGCAGCAGGTACGGGAGGGAAAACCTGTTGAGCTGAATGTGGGCGGCGAGAAGGTTTCAGTCGGCATTGACCTGAGGGAGCAGCAGGGATTCAGGCTTATCAAGGGTGACATGAAGGAATGGGAAAGGCAGCAGAAGCTCCGCTATGATGAGATTCATCCTGAATACCTTGGCCTTGTCATGACTGACAAGAACCGATGGGAGTATCAGAAGGTGGTGGACAGACAGTCTGTAGAACGTGCTATTTCACTCTCTCCATCCAGAAAGGAAACTAAAGCGAACAGCCTTAAACTCTAATACTGATTCCTATGGCCAAAAAGACAGATTCAGATAATGATAACGGTATCATCCGGCAGTTCAACGAACTGAAAAAGAAGCATCCGGATGCCATGCTGCTGTTCAGACGGAACAGTTCCTATGAACTCTATAAGCAGGATGCCGTCAAGGCTGCCACAGTACTTGCCATCGAGATTGCTGACAGGATTCTGCCAAACTACAAGAGACCTGTAAAGGTTGCATCATTCCCTCAATCAGCACTTGACGTTTATCTGCCCAGACTGATACGTTCCGGAATAAGGGTTGCAATCTGTGATGCACTGGACAGTCCTTTGAAGAAGAAGGCCGGACAGGACAAGTCTGAGAATAATGACAGAACCATTAAAAACAGTACAGATATGGGAAAGAAGAAAAAGGAACAGGGTGTGCAGGAAGCTCCTGACAGAACAGTGGAGAGCACTGTTGATGTAAAACCTGCAAGGGAAAAGAAGTCGAAGGCCAAAGCTGAAACCAAAGCTGAGACCGGGACGGATAATGAGGTAAAGGCCGAAAAGAAGGACGGACAGAAAACGGAGACAGCCCAGGAACGAAAACCCCGTGAGCCGCAGATGGTGACTGCCAACGGTGAAAAGGTGACTCATGGTCATGCCTACCAGAGTACCACCAATCCTGCCGACTGGTACTTTACCGCAAAGATTGACGGACAGCAGCTCAAACCGCAGAAGATGGATGCAGCCGACCTTGCGGCCTATCAGAACAAGGAAATGACGGTGCCGCAACTCATGGAACGCTACTATCCGACAAAGCTGATGCCAAAGGTATCTGAGGAAGCCTTCCGTATGCCAATGGAGATTGCAGGACCGGACGGCTCCATAACCGTAAACAAGTTCAATGTCTATAAGGAGAAGGACGAGCAGCGTCCTGACTTTGGGAAATACAAGTTCTATGTTCAGGTTGGGGATACGAACATGTCTGCCGTGGCTTCACGCCAGGACCTGAATGCCTACTTTGACAGGGTGGCCACTCCAAACCAGCTTATTGAGAAGAACTTCGGGGAACGTCTGCATCTGAAATCCGCATACGAGAAGTATCAGCTTCCTGAAGGTGTTGACCCCAAGGGTGTGCGTGTAGCCAAGGACAGGAATGACAACAAGTGGAAGGTGTCGGTTGACCTCGGAGAAAAGGGACAGACTTCCCGGCATGAAATCTCCTTCGATGACGGCTATTCGCTTTTCAAGACCAAGACGGCCACAAGGGAACAGATTGCGGCCAAGTACCTGAATACGGAGATAACAGGTATGCTTGCAGCCAACACCGCAAAGGTGGAGAAAACGGCTTCTATGAAAATGTAACATAATCAGAAAACTAAAATACAAGTTATATGTCAGCTAAAATGAATCATGAGGAGCTTGTGGAGCTTCTGCAGGAGGGCAAAATCGGTTTCCTCCGCTTTGTTATGGACAGTGAGAATGCAGTTGATTATCTGGAGTGGTGCTGGTCGCACAGTACTGACCCTTCGGATGAATCCGCTGAGTTCTATGTGGAACAGACGGACATCGAGCAGATGGACCGTCAGGTAATGGATGACGACAGCTATGGCATCTGGAACTGACTTTCAGGGAAACAGCGGACAGGCGGCCATAGACCGCTTCGCTGCAATGATGATTGAGCGTATGCAGCAGATGAAGGATACCGGATGGAAACAGGGATGGATTGGCGGTGCATCGGGTTATGCCGGACTGCCGCAGAATGTGGGTGGCAGAAACTATTCCGGTTCCAATTCCTTCTTTCTTCAGATGCATACTGCAGCCATGAACTACCAGCTTCCGGTATATCTGACCTTCAAGCAGGCACATAACCTTAAGGCTCATGTACTGAAAGGTGAAAAGGCCTTTCCGGTGGTGTACTGGGATATGATGATAAAGGACAGTCACGGCAAGAGGATAAGCACAGAGGAATACCGTGCAATGAGCAAGGAAGAGAAGAAGGATATGGATGTCATTCCTTTCATCAAGTCATTCCCGGTGTACAATGTGGCACAGACCAATCTGGCAGAAGTGCAGCTGGAGAGGATGCAGAAGCTCATGGACAGATTCAAGGTTCCGGAACTTCGGGATACGGAAGGTATGTACACCCATGCCGCACTCGACCGTATGGTGGAGACGCAGCAGTGGCTATGTCCGATACGTGCCGACAAGCGTGAGAACGGTGCCTATTATTCTCCCTCGAAGGATATAGTGGTGCTGCCCATGAAGGCGCAGTTCAATATCGGTGATTCTCTGGAAGAAACTTACCGTGGCGGAATGGAGTATTATTCTACCATGCTCCATGAAATGACTCACTCCACCATGACACCGGAGCGTCTGAACAGGGAGATGGGTGGCAGGTTCGGTGACCCGAAATATGCCAAGGAGGAACTGGTGGCGGAACTTACGGCTGCCATGATCAGCCATTCCATGGGCTTTGATTCCAAGATAACGGATAACTCGGCTGCCTATCTGGACTCGTGGATTGGTGTACTGAAACAGGAACCGAAGTTTATCGTATCGGTCATGGCTGACGTGAACAAGGCTTCCGACCTGATTCTTGACCATGTGGACAAACAGCGTCTGGCTCTCGGCGAACAGCCTTATCTGGCAAAGAATGACCCGCTGACTCCTGTCAGTGCGGACGAGGAGATGCCTTTCAGGAATGCGGCCATTGTCAAGACCCGTTCCGGAGACTATGCCATCCGTGCGTCATACGATGGTGTGGAGCTGGGGCTGAAAAAGGTTTCCAAGGAAACGGCCAGGACATTCTTCCAGCTTACGGACTGGAAGGACAAGGAGGCTTTCCTGAACATGACGGCACGGAAGACATACGAACTGGAGATTACGATGATGGGCAGGAACCGGAATGCCGGTACAGGACTTGGTATATGAAATTCTGTATAACATCTTAAATCGGAAAGCATGAGTGACTACAAGGTTAATTTCAGGGAAATGAAATCTCGTGTGGGGATTGATGACATTGCATACGCCCTGGGATACCGTCTGGACAGGAAGGCCGGTGTCGGACGTTATATCGAGCTGGTACTCGGTGAAGGCGGCAACAGAAGGGATACGCTGATTGTCAGCCATCCGAACGACAAGGCGGCACAGACCTTTTTCCGGCGTGACGGTTCCAAGGGCGATGTGGTGACACTCATCCGTGAGAATCTTTCTTCCTTTACGGTATCAGGAAAGGATGAGTGGCAGAAGATAGCCAAGGTCATGGCACGTTTTGCCAACATGCCTGAACCGGAATACAGGGAGGACAGGGAGTATGTTAAATCGGCAGGAAAATCATCAGGCGTGTTTGACGCTTCCAGATATGAGATGAAGCCGGTTGATACCGAAAAAATACCGGGACTGTTCTTCCGGCGCGGACTGTCCAAAGCGACAGTTACGGTTCTTTCACCCTTTATTTCCCTTATAAGGGACAGGAACAACGGGAAGTTTGAAGGCTACAATATCGGATTCCCATATACTGACGGAAAGGGAAATGAAGTCAGAGGGTATGAAATCAGAGGACATGGCGGCTACAAGTCAAAGGCTGCCGGTACGGATTCGTCATCTTCGGCATGGGTGGCTGTTCCTTCGGGTATCAGTCCGGACAATGTAAGAAGCGTGTTTTTCTGTGAATCAGCTTTTGATGCCATGGCCTTCTACCAGATGAATCGGATACAGATTGGGGACAGTGCGGCTCTGGTTTCATTGGGCGGCACATTTTCCGACAGGCAGATAACCGGAGTTATGGAACGCTTTCCCAATGCACGTGCCTTCGACTGTTTTGACAACGACCTGGCAGGGCGAATATACGGACTGCGCATGATGGCTCTGCAGGAAGATATTCAGATGAAGATAAGCAGGACTGACGGCGGCATCCGGATTGAAGCGAAGGGAAAGGTATTCGAGCCTGACCTGGAGCGTCCCCTACTGGCCCAGGTTGCCAGGCAGCTGAACATCCGGTACCGTATGGGACAGTGGCTTCCTCCAAAGGCTTTCAAGGACTGGAACGACTGTCTGCTGAACAGGTCGATGGAGCCGGTGATTTCACCACACAAAGAGGAACGTGAACAGAATCTGAGCGAACAAAGGAATAAAGGACGTAAAATCTGAATGATATGGACAGAATCAAGTTAAGAATAACGGTAATGGCCGTCCTTGCAGTTTTTCTGCTGAAAGGTACGGACACTTTTGCACAACAGACAGACCCGACTCTGACGGGTGCTGTCTTTGCACAGACATCCACACTGAAGAATATCTACAACAAACGTCAGAAGGCACACGAGAAAATCATTGCTGCCGAGACTGCCGTAACGGTTGCACTCGACAGGGTACACAGTGTGGAGGACAAGATGCTGGAATATCTTTCCAATGCACAGGGTGCCATGCAGAACCTCTATCAGATAAAGCGTGCAGGTGAACTGGTGGCCACCGAGATACCACGGAACTGTGACCTGCTGCTCAAATCGGTAGGAAGCAACCTGAAGGGAACGGCCATTGCTGCAATCGTCTCGGACGAGCTGGCCGATGCCGCAACCCAGATGGCTGCGCTTTATCCGTTCATGAAGCAGCTGGTGACTTCCGGAAGCTATGATACAGGCGGTTCTGACGGAGGCAAGGAGAAGCACAAGGTAAACCTGCTCAGTTCTTCCGAGCGGTACTACATAGCAAACGAGGTACTGACCAGACTGGAAGCTGTCAATACCGACCTCTTTATCCTGGCATGGCAGGTACGCACACTCTCATGGAACGACCTCTGGTTCTCTCTTGATCCGGAAGGATGGGCAAGCGTGATGTCCGGCAAGAACATTATAGGAGGAATCGTTGCGGACTGGAACCGGGGGTTCTCATTCAATTAATTCAAACAATGTAACTTATCAGGAATATGGATTCAGAAAAGAAGATTATAGGACGCTGTCCGTTCTGCGGCGGCAACGTGGTGAAGACATGCAAGGGCTATCGCTGCGAAAACAACACAGGTGAGCATCCTTCTTGTGTGCTCAACATCAATGCCATCATCGGTAACCGGAAAATGAATGACGGGGAGATTGCCGAGTTTCTGGAGAAACGCCGTATCCTTCTGGACGGCTTTTCCACCAAGGAAGGAAAGACTTTCCCGACAGTGCTGGAACTTGCTGATGACGGTGCAGTCAATATGCAGTCTGTTATCGGCAGGTGTCCGCACTGCGGCGGCGAAGTACGTGTGGGAACAAGGGCTTTCAACTGTTCAAACTACAGCAATCAGGAGAAACCGTGTTCCTTTGCCATCTGGAGGAATATAGGCGGCCATCAGCTGACACTGGAAGAGGCGAAGGAGCTTTGTGAGAAGAACATTACTTCATCCGAACTGGAGATGTACCGGGAAGACGGTTCCATTTACCGCAAACGCCTCGGTCTGGCTCCGGACAAACTTCAAATCGTAAAGATATGAAACAGGGAAAGAAACTTCTGATACTGCCTGCAGTGGCAGTTCTGCTCGGGATGGGAACCGGCTGTTCCGGCAACAGCGGGAATAAGGCGCAGGATATGGCAAGAAAGGCACTGATGGCTTCGGTGGACAATCCGGAATCCGTAAAGATTGTGGGCATCAGCAAACCGGATTCTGTATTTGGCCGTGAGTATGTTACCATGAAGGAGAAAATGGCTCTTTCTGTGGCCATGATGAAAATCAGCCGCAGGTTTATGGAGGATACGGATTTTGATAATCCGGATTCAGAATGTCACGGGATGTCAGGGCAGATGAAACGTCAGATGGATGCCATGACGGCACTCCGCTCTCTGATGGTTACGGGGGAACTGAAACCTACTGGTGATGAAGCCAGTCAGGAACGCAAGCCGTTCAGCGGCTGGAAGGTAAAGATAGAGTATGAAGCTACTGATTCTGACGGACAGCCATACCGCTCTGAATACTGGTTTATTATGGATAAGGAAGCGCAATGTGTAATCAGGTCATTTGAAATTCCACTGTTATGAAACTGAAAAGAATTTTATTACCGATATTGGCATGGAGTGGGCTGTTGCTCACTTCCTGCCATTGTGAACATGGAGAAGTTGACGGCCTTTTATCTTCCCTTCAGGTTGGCAATGTGGTCTGTTCGGACGGGAATATATTGTCCATGGACAGATTCAGGCAGTCCGGCAAGGAACCTGTTGCCATAGTTTTCCATGTAAACCGTAGTGCTGAAACTGATAATCTTGGTTATGCAGTTTACATTCATGATATGGAACCGCTGGCTTTTGCTGACAGTCTTGGGATTGACCAGGGTACTTCTGCATCATTGACCGAAGAAGACGGAAACAAGAACACTTATTCTTTGTTCAATAATGATGAAGTCAAGTCACCGATGGCTATCAAAACTTTTGATTTGTGGAGTTATGGGCAATCGGCCTATATTCCTTCTGTCCGGCAACTCTCTTATCTATTCACGGTCCGACATCTGGTTAATGAATGTATAAGCGAAGTCGGTGGAACCCAAATTAATCTGAACCCGGGTGAATGCTGGTTATGGTCATCTACTGAAGTGGAAGGCCAGAAGGAGAATAAGGCCTGGCTTTATTCCATGCAGTCTGGTACTATTCAGGAAACACCAAAGGATCAAGCGCATAAGTTCAGGCCTATTATTTCGATAAATAATATATAGAAAATTAGTGAATAAGGGGTATCAGATACCCTTATTCGCTTGATGTTGCTTTTTCCATTCAATAATTTCTTCAAATTTCTTCTTATAATATAAATCCCTATGACTTGTATAATTCATTCTCATCCAAGTATCAAAATCGTTAAATTCATCCATATAATAGAATGAACTATTATCTTTATAATAAATATGTTTATTGATAAATTTATCGAAGTAAAATTTGAAACCATTCTTTTGGAATAAATCATAATAGAAGAAAAATGTCTTTATAGTCATAACTATTAAAGGCTTACACTTATCTTTTGAAGTCTTTAAATTTTGATTTATTCCCTTTTGATACCATTCATTAGCGATGGCAGACAATGGGACTTGAGCTATTTCAGAATTTTCCAATACTAATACAGGATAATAAAATGATATTGATTTTGGATCAATCGTATCCCATTTAAAATCAAAATTCTCTAATCTAACAATATGATTAACCAGTTGGCCTACACCTTCAGGCTTTTCTTTTTCTATTGCTTGTTTTACTCCATCTTTAAGACTCCAACGCTTCACGCTTAATTTATTCTCCAACTCATCGATAATATCATCTACACTTGCTTTTACTTTTAAATCTCCATTTAGTTTAATTGCTTTACATTCAAAAATAAAAGCACTATCACCTTCTCTAAAATAAAAATCAGGTTGATTTTCTTCCTCTTTAGTATTTATAAAATCCTCTTTTTTTATATCTTGCAGCAGAGGAAAACATTTATCAAGATTTCTTCCATCTAAACATTCTAATATAGAATGATCAAATAAATATTTCTCTACAAATGTGTCCTTATAGAATTGATTAAAGGATTTTTTTCTATATTTTAAATTATAGGATAATAAATCAAAATATATACTGTTATATAGCCTTTTATTCAATAATTGCTTATTGTATACTAAATATTTACCATCATTCATACTTATTAATGGTCGTGAACGAAATACAACAATATCTCTATTATCATCATCACTTTCAATATAGGCGTCTTCATTAAGAGATATTTTTTGAAGTACATTTGCATTAAATATATGATCGGGATCATTCAGTTTAACATCTAAAAAACCTAAACCTTGTTTAAATGCGACCAAGTTTAAACCGACAATAGTCAGGAAATATTCCCTCCAATCATTTATTGAAAAATGATTCAAAAAGGTCTTGTAAATAACTTCACATTCAAAGTTTGATGAAATAAATTCAAAAAAAGTCAAAGCATAATACATTTGCTCTGACAAATCAAGAGTCTCATTATTATTTGTAAATTCATTTGTCGCATAAAGTCCAACATACATCATACGTGCCAAATCATCTTTTTCCTTTATACTTGGCTGATATGGGGTAACCTTTTGTTCATTTATAGCCAATAATAAATCAAAAGTTTTAATTTCTGCCATATAAGAATTGTATTTGTCATGACAGAGTTCGGGCCTTATACTAAATATTAGTTTAAGAAACTCTAAGAAAGTTTTTTGAGATGCATATGACACATTATATGGTAAAGTTTTATTACGTTTGATATAATTATATATCTTATGCATCATTTCGTCGATTAACTCTGATTTATATGAAAAGAAGCGTTTCTTTTCCATGTCAGATATTCTACACAAACCGTAATTTTGTCCAAGAACTAAAACCATTCGTAAAAGCGTATTCCTAGAAAAATTATAGATTTCCTTCTTTATATCTAGAAATTTCCCTGGATATAATGAAGAATATTCCAATAATAATTGGGTATGAAATTCATATCCTTTTTTTTGAATCTCCCATTATTATTCTTTTTGCGTTGTAGTTTTCAAGATATATTTCACGCCTACTTTCTGATAAACTGTTTTTTTTACGAGTATTCTTATTCCTTGAATAACAACGCCTTATATTCCCCTTAAGTGAGCATAAAATTTGATGTTTTTTATTCTTAAGTTTACGTATGCTCTTATGGCTTTTATATTTATGTTTCATATCTCTTATTCAGTTTAAAATTTCAAATCACATGAACATAAATGAGTTGCATATATAATCCTATTTCAGGTTCTCTTTCATATAATCACAATCTGATTCAGCGGCTAACAATTGATTATCTTCCTGTATCTCATACAGCTTTACACTTCTGTCATTCAAATATATATGATTAAGTGTATATGCTAATGACTCTAGCGTTTGCTCACGTATTACAGGTTTTAATTGGCATTCCCATATCGTAATACAATGCCATCCCATAGCAGCCAGTTCCTTTTGCTCCCTAATGTCCCGTTCTTTATTTCTCTGTATCTTGTTTTCCCAAAATTCTGTATTTGTTTTAGGAAGAACAGAATATTTACATCCATCATGACCGTGCCAAAAACAGCCATTTACGAAAATAACCGTTCTGTATTTTTTCAACACGATATCAGGATGTCCAGGCAGACGAGGATGATTCAACCGATATCGAAATCCACGGCTAAACAAATATTTTCTCACTAATAGTTCTGGTTTTGTATTTTTACTGCGCACAGCCGACATATTTCTATGACGTTGTTCTTTTGTCAATCGATCTGTCATATAATATATTTATTCAGCAATAAAGATTCTTCTTGAAATCAATATCAATGTAAATATGCATCCAATATAATCCTTTTTCAGAAAGTGGACTTCAATATCTATTTTTTAAATCTTATCTGAAGATTCAATTTAATATAAACCTCTCCATCCTCATTATACAATGAACCAAAGCAATATCTACTACGACTTGCACGTTCAAAACGTGTGTTATTATAAAGATAATCCTCCACATCATTTCTATTGTAGAAATGATAACAGACAATATCCCCATCCCTTTTAACAACAAGATATCCTCCGTTTGCGTCATATTGTCCTGTCCATTCTTTTGCTGGTGTCATACCTAACGCAGCATCAAGAAGTAAAACTTTCATTTTATGGGCATAGAAAGCTTCCTTATTAGCACCAGTAAAATTAAACGGATTACTTTCAGCTACCTTTTCAACAGCACTTCTTACTGAGGATGTTGAATCTGGTAGACTGTCTATAATCAAACAGTCCGCTATAAACTGTGGCATACAGCTATCCAGAAACAATAGGTTATTTTTGAAAACTGGATGATCAATATCATGGTACTCCAACTTACATCCCTTATCAAATATCGCTTTCATACGTGATAAATGCTCATCAATAGCGTTAATTTCCTGAATATCTCCAGCAGAAAGCGAAGTTCCAACTACACGATAAGTGATATTTGTGGTTTTTCCAGCATTTAGTAAAGTAGATGGAGTACCAAGCTGTGATTTAATACTGAATCCTAGAAGAGGTTTCATATTAGTACGTAAATCATGAATAACAATGTGAATATCTGACTTATCCAATGATTTGGCTTTAATCTTAGAACACCCCACTTCATTCATAAATTCTTCTGTCTGAGGTATTGAAAATGAAGCTCCCTTGGCATTCTTAATATCTTCCAAAAGCCTCATAGATTCTTCCATAAATTTATCCATTGATATACGCGCATATTCATTACCGTTTTCATCTATGATAACGATATTTTGCTCTATATCTGGTTTATATTCATATCTTTTGGATTCTTCACGTATTACATTTAAAATCGGGTAATACAAATCCAATTTATTCATGTCTGCATCTCCAGCATGAACCTTTCCTTCTCCTAGTAATCTGAATAGAGCATAAATTTCACTCCATTCCCCTTTATTTCCCGATAAAGCCATTTTCTTTAAGTGGTTTAAGTAATTGTTCTGCTGTAGCCTGAATTGCGGGAACAGCAACACTATTTCCAAATTGTTTATAAGCAGAGGCATCCGCTACAACTATTTTAAAAGTATCAGGATACCCCTGTAATCTGGCCCATTCACGTGGTGTCATTTTACGCCATCCTTGTTTATTTACTTCACCTTTAATTCTGGTTGTAGGAGTCAAGTCTGTTTGACGGAAATCTATAACAAGATTACTTTCGCGACCCATTCCTCCAACAACAATGGCATGCGCAACACCATCATCTGGGATAATATCGTATCCAAAGCCATTTCCCTTAGACTCATGTCTGGCTTTATGATTTATAAGAGTAGATATATATTGTGTTGAGAGATAATACTTTGCTGGAACAGGATTTTCTTCACGAACATCTATCCACTTCTTTGTTACTTCTTTCTGTTCAGGATATTTAAAATCATCTTTTTTTATTCCAAGATCTTTTCGAAAACCAACTATATATATACGTTCACGGTGTTGAGGAACACCGAAATACATAGCATTAACTATTTCAGGATCAGGAACGACATAACCAACTTCATCAAGAGTGTTAAGAATCGTTTTAAATGTTCGCCCTTTATCATGTATAACAAGTCCTTTCACATTCTCCAAGAAAAATGCTTTAGGTTGATAACGGCGTAGAATTTCTGCAACATCAAAAAACAAAGTTCCTCTAGTCTCCTCAAAGCCTAATTTTTTACCAGCAAGAGAGAAAGCCTGACATGGGAAGCCAGCACAAAGGATATCAAAATTAGCCGGAATCTTACTTTTTGTGCTTTCTTTTGTTATATCACCAAACGGCACTTCACCATAGTTGGCATAATAGGTTTTCTTAGCCTGTTCATCCCACTCTGAAGAAAACACACATTTGCCTCCCAAATTTTGCATTGCCATTCGGAATCCACCAATACCAGCGAATAAATCTATAAATGTAAATTTAGGATTCTCTGGTGCCTGAAACGGTGCTTGAAACAAATCTGGGAAAAGATAGGTTTGTAAAAGTACTGAAGATTCTCTTGCGCACTCCAAATCTTTTGTACAAATTTTCTTTTCACCTTTTATAAATTCATACCATAAGCCCAATATACTTTCTGCTTTGGATACATAAGGCAAGCTTATTTCAGAATCTTTCAATTGTAAATAATGGGTTATAAGAGCTGCCTGATCAATAAAAGAAATTATATTTCCATCATCATCTAAAGTTTCTTCTCCATATATTTGAACTTTACTTGCTTTCTTTTTACAGAAATCAAACAAGGAAAATGTTTTGTCTATACTCTTCATCGTTTGGAATTATATTTTATTAGGTACTCTTATTAACTCTTGAACTTCTACTTCTAATACTTGAGCTATCTTTATTAACATCTCTAAATTTGGTTGAAGATTATTAGTACACCATTTTGATATAGTTGCTTCATCTTTACCAAGCTTCTCAGCAAGTTGTCTATTTGTTATTTTTTTTTCTGCAAGAACAACTTTCAAGCGATTTAAATCTTTAGCCATAATCATATTAAACATTTATGCAAATATAGCGAAAAAACCCCAATTGCCCATAATAAATTGTATCAACATGAAAAAAACTTCAAGAATAAACAAACATTTGAAATATATTGCAAATGCTGTTTTCGTACTGCTACCATTTTTCTAACTCAGTCATTTAAACAAAATGATAACAGTCCGTCTCGATAATGCAGACTAAAGCTTCCACTGACGGAACGGCCTATATCCTTGAATACCCGTCTTAAAATACAGGCAAGCTGTTCCGACTGTTCGTATTTCATGCGATGCCCGGAACAACTTGCCTTATACTACAGAAACTTACTGGCTGACTTGCTTCGTATCCAGATACCAGGCAAGTTTCAGCCAACAGGTTCATCCTATCATGCAGATTAATCAGGCAGTTGCCAAAGACAGAACCTTTAAGGTTACGCTGCTCTTCACTTCAAAGGCTCTGACATTGGTAACTGATTTTCGATAACATGTCTGAAAACGAAAACAAGCAGGCCGTTCCGATGATGCAGGCTAAAGCTTGCAATGCCGGAACGTCCTATATCCCTGAATACTCGTCTTAAAATACAGGCAAGCTGTTCCGACTGTTCGTATTTCATGCGATGCCGGAACAACTTGCCTTATGCTCCGGAAACTAACTGGCTGACTTGCTTCGTATCCCGATACCAGGCAAGTTTCAGCCGACAGGTTCATACAATCATGCAGATAAATCAGGACTGTTGCCAAAGACAGAGCCTTTAAGGTTGCGCTACTCTTCACTTCAAAGGCTCTGACATTGGCAACCGGTTACCGGTGGTTTGTCTGAAAACGGATACTATGCTCTTCAGAAATCTTTGAATACTGAATATCAGGAAATCATTGGAGCATCATAGCCAGAACCGTTTCTTATGTGCAAAGGTACTGCGGACTGGAGAAACGCCAAGTGACGCTTGCACTTTCAGTCGGAGGACTTGACGGCAGCCTTCCGCAAATTTTCTCATACCTCAAAAATTTGGGTATTCCGTCTGCATCCTCTGACTTCACACTTGTCTTTTTCTCCCTTTGGTCCGCAGTTACAAATGCACATAAAACGGTTTTTCCCGGCCATGAAGCTCAATGAGCTTTACTGGAGGGAAAAGAATCGGAACTTCAAAATTCAAGTGTTATGCGAGCAAGAAAAATGAGTATCAAACAATATTTTAATTTTTAACTGATATGTGCAGATTGATGACAACACAACTGGCGGAAGCTCTGGAGGGTTATCCGCTCTACTCACAGGACGGCAAGGGAAAGGAGGCTGTTTGCCGTGCGGTTTTTGCCCTTGGTTCTGTAAGGTGGTTTATCCTTGAAGGAAACAGGGAGGATGACGATGTGATTCTATTCGGTATCGTGGTCGGACTCATGGAGGATGAATACGGGTATATTTCCCTCAATGAGCTTTCGGATGTGGAGCTTGACCTGAGTGCTCAGGGGCTTGGCAAGCTTCAGGTAAGACAGCAGCAGAACTTTAAGCCGGTTCCGCTGAAACAGATTCAGGACAGCAGGCTTCAGGAATTTCATGCAAGGTTTGAATAGGCTGTAAGTAAACAGAAGTGGCCAGTCCTATCCGTCACGGACAAGACCGGCTGCTTATTATAGCAGGTAAATGAAAACAAAACTATAATTGTATGGTAAATGGAAAATTGTCGTAATATTTTTAATCTCTCTGCCCGACATGGGTGGAGCGTTTCTATGGAAAACAAGGATGGAATCCGGTATCTCAATTTCAGACGGAATACTTCGAGCGGTGTACCGTTCTGCTTTACCATTGAAGCCGGTGACGGTACAGCCGGCTGCATAGCAAAAGAAATATTCTCTTTCGTCAGTGCCGCTGTTCCTGAACAATGTGCAAGGGAATGGATGATTCAGTCGGGAGCAATGGAGCCGTCGGAGTTCCTTCAGGCCGTTTCCGACATGGAGGATGTCAGGCTAAGGGCAAGGCTGCTGGCTCTTGAACTTGCAGCCATGAATGTCAGATATAATGTCCTGGATACCATTCCATGGGACAGACTGAACTAACGGTGTTTCTTACGCTTGCGGCCACGTTTGGGCAGGCCAGTTTCCTTGTAGGCTATCAGGTCAGTTCCTCTGAACACCCTTTTTGCCTTATCAGGTATCTTCAGGAAAGCCAGCGGCTTTTCCAGGTAACGGATATAGGCATAGATGGTGCAGCGGTGAACACCCAGATAGCGTGCTGCCTCCTTTACTGAATATGTCTTTTCCGGAACAACTTTCATTATTTCTCATGCTGGTTAATCTTTTCGTTTATTGGATGCCGTAAAGGTAAACAGTTGATTATTAGCTGTCAATACGTCAAATATGGGATTATTCCGGAGATTGTGGGATTTGTATGGATTATGTGTTACCTGTCATATTCAATACGGCTGGGGTAAGGCGATTGATAACGAATCTTTTTTTATGAAAATCAGGAAGGCATATATTTGACGGTTGACAGCGTTGACAGCAAATCCAATGAAAATCCGACATAAAGTCTATCTGGGAAGTTTCTGTAATACAGTATATTATATTCTTTCTGATTTTTCTTATAAAGAATAGAGTATTATAATGTGTCAACGTTTGGCTATGGATTTTTAGCGGACTGAAAATTGTGGCTACGCCTGTCAACGTTTGTCAACGTATGATTTCTATGTGAAGTATCTGATACACTGACAGATACTCTCTGTCAACACTGTCACCATTGAAACGGGTGCATTTTATTATCTGAAAACATCTGATGCGAAAGGGATACATGGTTATCCCAATGTACCATTACAGCCACAGGTTTGTTCAGCATGCCTCTGCAGATATTTTTTTGCAAAGGTATCTCCGGCATTGCAAACGTCAAACACAGGGCTGAAAATCTTCCTCAAACGGGGTTGAGCGTATTTTCAGCTTCCCTTGTAGTTTGCCTTATTGAATGCCTGCGCTTCTGAGAACTGCAAAAATATCCTTCGGGCAAGCTGAAAAACTTGCAGACAGAAGGGAAAAAAATCAGAGCGTATGGTACAGATGGACGAAAGCATCAGAAAGCAGTTGGAAAAGCCACAGACATGGTTCTGCAAATATTTTCCCAAACGTATTCAGAATGTGGGCGAGAAGGAAATCGCCGACAGACAGTTGGTTTATGACTTCAAGGACGGAAGGTCTCATGAAGAGGTGGCACAGATGACGGCAGCAAGAATGATTGAGGAACACGGCAACAGATGCTCACAGTTGGTATTCATTCCGGTTCCGGCATCATCGGTAAGAAAGAATGAAATCCGGTATATGGACTTCTGCAAAAGGGTATGTGAACTCACAGGAGCAATAAACGGATATGACCATGTAAGGGTATGCGGAGAAAGACTTGCTATTCATGAAAACCGTAAGGCTGAAAAGGAAATCAGAAAGGTAAGCATCATCGAGTTTGATGAAGAGTGGTTCAGAGGAAAAGCAGTCATAGTCTTCGATGATGTAATCACACGCGGAATCAGTTTCGGTATGTATGCTAATCAGCTGGAGAGTTTCGGAGCGAATGTCATTGAAGGCATCTTCCTTGCAAGAACCCATTATAAAGTATAGAACTATGAACGGAATATTATCAGACAAATCAAAGTCACTGGCTTTCACGGGACACAGAACTATTCCCATAGAAAGGCAGAATGAAATAAGGGCACGGCTTGTTGAAGCCGTGTCGCTTGCATGCAGGTCAGGCATTACCTGTTTCTTCTCAGGCATGGCCATGGGATTCGACCTGATGGCAGCTGAAACTGTATTATCACTGAAGGGAAAGTATCCGGATATACGGCTCATTGCCGTTGTTCCTTTCAGAAGACAGAGTTGCCGGTGGCATTCCATGGAAAAGGAACGTTATCAGAATATAATTTCCAGGGCTGACCAGGTTATCGTATTGAGTGAACACTATTTTCACGGGTGTCTTCTAAGGCGCAATGACTTCATGCTGGAGCATTCATGTGGCGTGATAGCCTTTTATGACGGCAAGTCTTATGGTGGGACATTCTATACCTGCAGGGAGGCAATGAAGAAAGGCATGGACATAGTAAATCTGTACTGAAAACCAGTCCGGATTATACTGAAAATATTGTACAAAACAGATATGCAAATTTCTTGCATATCTCATTTATAATGCTTATATTTAGATAGTTAAACAAGTTATAAGAGGTGATTTTATGAATAATATCTACAACCGCTACATTTGGCTGCTGCATACAGTCTATCAGGAGAGAAAGGTCACTTTTGAAAGGCTTTGTGATATTTGGAAGCACCATTTCCTATACAATGGAAAGCCGCTGAGTCTGCGCACATTCCATCATCACCGGAAAATGATTGAGGAAAATTTTGATATAGTTATTGCGTGCAACAGAAAGGACTATACATATTATATCCAGAATCTGGATGAAATACTCGGTGACGGTTGCCGGAACTGGCTGTTCAACAGCCATATCATTGATGTGGCTTTGAAAAGCAGTCCGTGTCTGTTCCATCGTGTTGTACTGCCTGACATGTCTGGCGGTATTGAATACCTTCCTGATATATCGGAATGTATCAGCGATGGACATGAGCTGTACATATTCTACACCAATGACAAGGGCAATGAAGTGGAAGGCCGTTTCCGACCGGAAGGTTTGAAACTGTTTCATAACCGCTGGTATCTGCTCGGGTACAGGAACGGATCAGAGTTCTGTGCTGTGCCTCTTGATGCACTGACAAAAATCTATCTCAGCGGAAACAGGTTTCAGGCTGACTGCAGATTTTCGCTGGCTAATCGTCTTTCAGACTCTATTGGTGTTGTGGCTCCGACCGGACAGCAGCCGGAAGAGATTACTCTAAGGGCTTACGGTTCATTTGCAGATTATCTGAGAAAGCATCCTTTCCACCATTCTCAGGTGGAAAGGAATGATATGGGGACTTTTACGTCATTTGATTACACCCTTCTTGTGACTGACGAGCTGGTGAATGAAATCCTGGCTCTTGGTGATAAGGTGGAGATTGCTTATCCGGAAAAGTTGAGAATGAAGCTTTTTCAGAAAATTGGACGTATCAGAAACAGGTATATGGTAATATAGTTTCAACAAAAATATGATTGTAACCTTGTTACGGACAGTAAGTACAATCATTTTTAAAATCTTGAAGTAAATCTGCAACCTCCCTAAACATCTTACACGGCTTATTTATTAGACATTCTCCAATCTCAACATTGGCGTAAAGTCGTATTTTTGAATATAGCTTTTCCATATCAGTTAACCAGGCTACATTAAACGCTCTTATTAATAAAGATACTAATGCCGCATCATATGTATCAATATCTTCTTTTTCAAGACTAGGAAAAGTAGTATCAGCTTCCATTGCAATTTTAACATCAACTATTCCTGTAGGCATATTTCCAAAACCTATGAAAGAAGTTAAATTATAATTTTCACAGAACTCATAAGAATTACATGCTAATATAAAACATCTTTTTCCATAAAGTAGTTCTTGTATATTAGTTTCGTTTATCAGCACTGTAAATTCTCCATCTTGTGGCGAACCATATAATGTATCAGAAGCACCATGACCTAGAAAAATAATACTATCAGCCTCTTTAATTAAAGCATATGCTTCATCTGTATTTTCCGTTGTATCTTTGTGCCATCCTTCACATCCTTTTTCACATAAAAAGTCATATAAAGGAGAGAGAAAATCCGTAGATTCATCTTTGGGGTATATGCAAACTGTCTTATTCATTGATTTTTACTAAATATGCTATAGTTTGTTCTACTAATTCCTGAGTCCAGGAATCGACACGCTTGTCTGATTGCTTTTCAATCATGTCTGCAATTTCACCTAAAGTTTTACCTTTTAAAGGAGCATAACATGATTTAAATTCCATTTCTGAATGTTGACGTAACTGCTCTAAAAAATAATCATGTACGGTCGGTTCATCATCACGGTTTATCAGTCCTATTAATTTATCTTTATATTCATCACGTTTGACATAGTCAATTATTTGATATTCCATCAGCTTTCGAACAGCTTCAACTATTTCTTCTTCTGTTGCTTCTTGTAATTTAACTTTTCCCAGAACACGTTTGACGACAGCATTCCTATTACCTGAATACATAATAATCTTAAGATTTTTACGTAATTCAGTCAATATTTCTACTACATTAATACCATCAATATCATCTTCTGAAAGATTAAAATCTGTCAATGCCCAATTTATATGTTTAGAACTAATTAAATCTTTTATGCGTTCTTTCAACTTTCTGACATCAAGATGATCTGAGCCATCTTCTCTTAACTCAACATCTGTTGTACGAATACTTATTGCCTCAAATTCACATTTTCTTTTAAGCTGTTTCTTAAGTGCATCTATTATTTTTGACTGATCTACATCATCAATAATAAGAACAGTTACTTTCTTTTTCATATTATTGTAGTATTATACGGAATGTTGCCCCTTTAAGTTTATTAATATTATTACCTAAAAAACTGATAGTGCCATTCATATCTCTTTCTAAAGTATTTCGTATGGTACTTAAACCAATTCCATGACCACCTGGCCTATTTGTTACTCCTACTTCAAAAATAGTTTCTGGAGTGAAACGGTTAAGATCTACTCCATCACCGTCATCAGAAAAGTCAATTATAACACTTCTTCCATTTCTTTGAAATGAAACAAATACTTGAGTTGCGTTATTCTTTCTAGAATTACTTATTAGATTCTGGAATATAACTGAATACTCAAGAACCTTTACTTTCTTAACGTAAGATTCCAAGTCATGCTTTACGCAATCCACTTTAAGCGATCTTGAGAAAAAAGATAAAAACTCCTTGGTATATTCATATAAATCAACATCTGTAGATTCACGTAACAAAGAAGTATCAGCCTTTGTTATAAGACTGCTCAATACATGGATACGTTCAATATTGAATTCCATATCCCTGATAATATCAATTAGTTCTTTCCTATCAATAACCTCTTCCTGAAGAATCTCTTTTTGAGATGAAACGAGGGAATTTAATTCTGCAGATGAAATTAGAACTGTATGCATCAAATCCTCGACTTCTTGTGAAGTATCCCTAGCAGAAATTAAATAGGTGTTCTTTTGTATTTGTGCATCACGTTCTTTCTCGGCTTTTTCCCTTGCAGCTTTCTCAGCCTCTTCTTTTCGCTTTGCCATAATGGCTTTTAGACGTTCTTCTTCAGCTTTTTTTTCGGCTTCCTCTTTTTCTTTACGCATTTTTGCCATCTCTTTCTCAAAAAGTTCGATTTTTGAAGACAAGTCAGAGTCATTCATTTTTTCAGCAATTTTACGTAAATCATTCAATACATTTAACTGAATTATCTCAGAAGCTGAGGCGTCTGAAACCAAGTCAGCAAGTTTAGTATTATAGTACTTAACATGAATGGAGCCATCATTAACCATGCTTTTTACAAGCTGTAGGAAATCCACTTTACTGCCTATGTTGTCATACACATAATCTGTATTATCTAAATCTTTACCATGTTTTAATTGTTCTCTTGCTTCATAAGCAAATTTTTCATCTTGGAAATAACTGTTTCTAATAAAACCTTCCCCCCATAATACTCCTACAACATACCTTTCAAGCCTACGATGAATCAATGAAAAGAAGTCTAATAATTCTTGACTAGCTTTTGTTTTTATCAAGCCTCCATCACGGCTAGAAACCTCCTTAAAATCTTCTACACGATTAGTCTCAACATCTACACGGCCAAACAAATCTCTAGTTCCAAGAAAACGATTGTATCCTTGCTGTGCTCTTTGATTTAGTCCCCATGAATCATCATTATATTCTCCATATGGCCATATTCTGAACCCATTTCTAAACAGAAAAACATTACCATAATTAACAGGTTGTACACCCATTTTTAGACTAAAATTATATTTAGCAGCACGATTAAGATAATATAAGTTTATAGAAACATTCTCAAGTTTGCCAAACTTATTTATCTCCTCTATTTCATACATAACTTCTCCTCGATCAGAAAGTTTTGTATGAATTATACCATCTTTTAAAATACTCTCTATTTGAGTAGTTTTAATTTTAAGTACATCATTTATGGTATTTACTATAACTCCTGTGACCTTAGAGTTCTCTAATTCTGCAATGGTAGCCCGTTCTTTATCAGTGAGTATCGGATTGTTTTTATGAATATTATTTATTTGTTCCGTTATTCTGTTATCTGATTCTACAAAATTAGGAGCAAATATTTCTATTTTATATTCATCCGTCTCAGAAAAAGGATTAATCATTTTTTCAAGAGACTTACGAAGTTCTATAATTTCATCCCATCCCCAATTTGTATGCAATACTGAAAATTCAAGGATAGTTCCAGTTGTAGAGTCATTAGGAAACTTGTGAATTTCAGTAGAAGACTTATGTTTTATACCTACAGTATCAAACTCAACCTTTTGTTTACCTTCAAAAGATTTCCAGTCTACAAATAATGTTTCTTCAGTATCAGATTCACTACTTTTTGTAATAAGAGTCAGGTAACGTGCTAATCTGTCACAAGAAATTCGACCTATACCTTTTGCACCAGCATAGTTCCTTTTAAATTTACTGCGATATGAATCATCTTCGGTACCATCCCTTTTAGCAGAAAAACCCACAAAAAGCCATTTATTCTTGAGTTCATCTAAAGTCATTCCTTTACCATTATCTGCTATGATAATCTTGTCAGTATCAAATGTTATATCAACCTTAGTTGCATGAGCGTCATATGAATTTTTAACTAACTCTAAAATGGCTATATTATCGCTCGTGATAAGATCTCTCCCTAATATATTTTTAAGTTCTGCACTGACTTTAAATTTCAACTCTTCCATGGTTCTTAAGCATTTTTTTTAGCACTAACCCAGCTTGTAAAGCAAATAAAGGCGGTATGGCATTACCGACTTGACTATAACGAGGAACCTCATGTTTTCGCATTTTTCCACCTGTAGTATATTTACTTTTAAATTCGTACCAGTCCGGGAATGATTGTATTCTGGCACATTCACGTACTGTCAATATACGAGGTTCATAATAATGGAGATAGTCATCCGGCATATTTGTTATAGTTGGAGCAATATCATTTGGATCTAGAATAGTAATACCACGCTGATGAATTCCCCATATCTCACGTACTTTGCCATCTATACGTTTTCCTTTTATAGGATAATCAGATAGAAGTTTTTCAAACATCATTTTTTTCCCTTCTGAATGATGGGCAAAACTATGACTGTTTGGTATAGTTTGCAATTTATGCAAACCCTTACGCATTAATTCTTGATAAGGTGATTCAATTTTGCCATATATACCTGAATTAAAACCTTTACGGTCTGGAGTTTCAACGATTCCATTCTCTTGTAACAAATCGGAAATTGCTTCTGAAACTGTACAAACCTCAGAAAGATTATAATGTTTAAGAAACTTACTCTTTTGAGCATCAAGTAAATCTACAAACCTTCGTGCTGACCCTTCATCTCCATCTTTAACTCCTACTAGTATAAAACGTTTTCTACGTTGTGGAATCCCGTATTTAGAAAAATCTATAACTAAAGCAATAACATCATATCCCAATGTCCGAAGTTTATCAGTAACTATCTGAGAATATGGTACAGCATCTTGATTTTTCTTCTTATCAAAAGCATAAGTAAAACCTTTTACATTCTCAAAAAGTATCAGCTTTGGTTGAACCATACTAATGAAATCAATATATGAAAAAACAAGCTGATTCCTAACATCATCTTCTATACGCTTACCTGCCATTGAAAATCCTTGACAAGGTGGACCACCGGCAACTAAATCAACCTTACCTCTTAATTGAATGAGTTGTTCAGAATAATTTTCATTAACTTCTATGATGTCAAGGCAAGATTGTGGTAACCACTTTGGCCACGCAAAATGTTTTTTTCCCTTAATTAAATTATAATTAAGAGTCTCAAAAGCATTTGCGTTTTTTTCAATTGCGAAAAGACCATCCCATCCTGCTTGATACAAGCCAAGAGATACCCCCCCACAGCCAGCAAACAAATCTATAACTGTATATTTTTTATCTTGCTTCATCATCTATAAGGCAAAAATAAACCTTTGTTAGAAGTATATTATAATTGTTATTCTATAAAGTGTTTATATAAGGCAATACTTGTTATTCATACTTTCCAAAGTATACCTAATATGAAAATCTATTTTATAATACTCTTATTCTTAATCTATAGTGAATAGATAATTCCTTAAAGAAACAATCAATAATACCACTATATTTAAAAGTACAAAATTACAAAAAAAATATATCATATACACTTTTTCTGTAGTTTTTTGACCTATCTGCATATAACTTTATACGCTAAGAATCCTATCCTACAAATCCTATTACTCAGCTACAACCTCAGTTTCAAGATCCAATCCGAAAGTTTCCTTCAATTGTAGATAATCAAAACACAAAGCCTTCGGCCGGTTAACTTTTACCTTCTTAACCTGCTCTCCATTCACAATGTCAATAGTATAATCTGGAAGTCCGCTGGGCAGAAGTATGGTGAATCTATCCTGCTTAAGGCCCAGGTATGAAGCATGGGATTTCAGGTAGGACATGATGGTGGACCAGTTCGAGCGGTTGGAGGTGGAACCTGCATTCCGGCTGTTGAACAGTGATGCTACGGCTGCTGTGTTCAGATAGAGAATAGGACGTGCTTCCTTAAATTCTATATCTTCCTTTACGGACAATGGACGGAAGGATTTCATATACCTTATACGGTAATGTGCCTTCTCAATACATTTCCCTGAAGTCTGGAATCCCTGAAGCATACTCCAGAAGTCCGCTATTTCCGAACTTTCCTGAGCCAGCTCATTCTGGTTGCGTATTCCTTTGATTGCTGTTTCAAAAAGCTCCGCATAGTTGAAAGGCACGTCAATGACTGTCTCCAGTGTCCTGAAGGTGGCCAGTGGAATAACCCAGTTACCGAATATACGGTCATGGATAGTTTCATTATCCAATTTCGCAGCCAGCTCACGCTTGGTGATGGAATATATTTCCAGAAAGTTCTTCTCAAACAATTCCCGGTGTCCCAATATCTCCAGAGTGAGGTGGGTAAGTCCCATGTTGCAGACTGATACAAGGTCTTCATAGGCTCTTTTCTCATTCTGGTTGAATGATGTCTTTGAAAAGGCAAGGAAGATGACACGGGTATAGAGTGCCATATCCTGTGTCGGCTTGTCCTGGCCGCAAAGGGCTACACCGGTAGTGACAATTGTCTGGGCTGCCATCCCGTCCGTATTCGTATTCTTCTTGGTCTGGCCGCCACCGCCCCAAAGTCCTTTCAGATAGGCTATCTTGCGGATGTCGAGGTCATTCTTATATTCGTCCAGCACGGCAAGAGTATTGACGGCCTGTGACACACGGTCGTTCATGGCCGGTACAGAGGTTACTCCAAGGTTGGGCGGATCTACTCCGTGCAGGAAAAAGGACTGGAGGGAAACAGCCAGGGTTGTCTTACCAGTTCCTTTCTCACCGAAAAGGTTCAGGATGGGAAAGTGGCGGGTACGTCTGAATATGATGTCACGGAAGAGGGTGGCAAGAAGGTAACAGAAGGCTACACTTGCATTCTCACCGAACACTTCCATAAGTCTTTTTACATAATCATACAGTTTTATTCCGTTACGGTTCTCATGCACCATAAGTCTTTCAAACTGGAATATCTCTGGATTGTTAAGATAGATTTTTGAAGTGGCCGGTATATAGAAGGCCTTGCCGTTGATACAACGGACTATACCCAATTCGTCAACAGCATTGAATGTGCCTGCAAAAAATATTCCGTTTCCAAAAGCAAAGAACCCTTCAGCTGCATTCCAGCCGAGCTTTCTGATACGTTCTGCCGTATCGGTCTTTGAGTACAGGTATTCCTTTACACGGTTGAGTTTGTCTATCTTGGACAGCCATACATAGTTGCTCAGTGAGCCGACCTTCTGCTGAAAGTTGCTCAGTGAGCAGAGTTCTGACTCCTTCAGTTCTATTACCCGGCATACATTGTACATATTCCTCATACGGAAAATTCTGGTTCCGTTTATCTCATCCTCGATATGGAATAGCGGTTCCATAATGAAATTGGAGATTCTTGACGGTTCATCATCATCTTCACCGATGGAGTAGTAACAGTTTTCCCTGACGAACAGTCCGAACTGGCGAAGCAGTTCCGCTTCACGCTGCATCTCGTTCATGGCTGCAGGTTTGTCGTTCCTTCTCCTGGCTTCACCACGTGCCTGGGTAACGGCATCACGCCACAGCTTTACCTTGCCGTGCAGTCTGGAGAGTTGTTCTATACACTGGTCATACACAAGCTGGTCTTTTATATAGCGCAACAGGTCTGCTATTTCCGCAACACACTTTCTTTCCTCTACCATGGAACCGGCTACCAGAAAACGTTTCTGTGCCAACCAGATGATAAAATGCTTTTCCGGAAGTGAAGTATAATCTTCCCTGCTGCGGATATAGCTGTCGGCATCATTCTTGGCATATTGTACTTTTCCTTCTGCCTCGGATGGTATTTCTGCAAAAGGAAGTTCCCTGACTGTTACATGGAATCCTTTTCTTATGGCTGCAGCCCCATTGGTCATCACCGCCTCAAATCCAGGTCCGTATGGCTTGCCTTCCGCAATATCTGAATCTGGAATGAAACAGAGTGAGGATACATACTTCTTCAGCTGCTCGAACTGGCTGTCACTCCAGGCTGTTCCAAGTGACGCTACTGTATTGTCGTATCCAATCGACTGCATTCTCAGGACATCAGGAGCACCTTCTACAATGATATAATAGTCGGCATCACGCAGTCTGGCGGCACGGTCAATACCGAATACTGTTTCTCCCTTGGAGTAAATCATGCTTGTTGCCGAGTTGATATACTTGGGAGCTTTCCTGTTGTCTCCAATGTATCTGGCCGTATAGGCAATGATGCGTCCCCATCTGTTTCTCACGGGAATCATGATACGCTGGCGGAACATGGCGTATGTGTTGCCGTCCTCACCACGCTTGAACATACCGAGTTCATACAGCAGTTCTTCGTTCAGGACCTTGCTTCTGCAGAAATCCATAAAGGCCTGGCCATCTTTCGGCGCATAGCCTATTCCGGCAAAGGCACAGAACTCCTCATGCCACCGGCCGTATGCGTAGGCCCTGGCATTAAGGCTCTCTTCCTTGTCTGTTGCTCTTAAATTTTGCAGGAAGAAAGACTGTACTGTATCGAGAACTGTCAGAAGTGACTCCCGGTGCCTGGCTTCGGCCAGCTGTTCCTCACTGCGCTCTTCACTGATGTATTCTACCGGAATATTATGGTTCCTGGCAATAAATTCCACGGCGGCACTGAAGGAAAGGTTTTCCTTTTCCATTATAAACGTAATGGAATCACCGCCACGGTTACAACTGAAACAATGGAAGAGATTCTTGCTTGGGGTAACGGCAAAGGAACCGGCCTTTTCAGAATGAAAAGGACAAAGCCCCATCAGGGTTGAGCCTTTTCTGGACAGTCTGACATAAGGACTGAGTACGTCTTCTATGGCAAGTTCCCTTACTTTCCGTATGGTTATTTCGCTTATCATAACGTACTGAGCAGGTTCCAACAATCGATTATTGACTGGCCGGAGTATTTCGGACGGCTGATATTATTAGGATTGAGCGGTTGGATATACCCGTTTTCTCTGTATTTTTTGAGTGTCTTGTTGCTGATACCGAGTTCAGCACAGGTGCGCTTGACTGAATAGACACCGTTTGGATCGCACGCTGGTCTGATTTCTTTCATTATTATAAAATCATTATGAATGTGCGATACAAATATCTGTCCGGCTTTATTGTTAAGCTGGTGAACAAAGGTTACTGATGCACATTCCTGTACCTACTATAATTGCTTTCTTTATATTTCATAGAGTATCACGGCTAAACTAAACAAATAAGGTTTATCGATATTAGAATGTTAGCCATAATATGTTTATCATTTATCTTTTTTGACCGATTTTTCTGCCTGTTTCGGCTGACTCTCATCAAAATAATCCTGGGTGGTACGCTGGAGAAGCCTGAGGTCTGCCGTGCGGTATTCCACCTTACCCGGTCTTTTATAGGAAACCACCTTTCCCTGACGTTTCCATCGTTCCACATTCCTGCGGCCAAAAAGCTCGTAAGCCTTCCTCTGGCTGATAAATTCAGGATCATCCTTGTCGGCTTTCAATTGCCTGACAATTCTTGAGGAGAGATCATTCAGGAATGTTTCGTATGGTATAAGATGGTCCAGAAACTGTAATATCTTCATATAAACCTGATTTGGTTTCTATATTGTTCGTTTGACCGTGATGGTTTGGTTTTCCCTGTCAGTCCTGGTCTTGAACTGACGGTTGTAGATGGCACCAAGCTCTGAGGCCTGTGTACGGACGCTTTTCAAACGTGAAATGGGGAATGAAACGGATTCACCTACTTCAAGGGCAACAAGTGCCGGACGGATTTTTTCTAAGTTTTCAGACATAATTGTTGGATGTTTAATATTTAATGTTTAACTTTGTATTCACCAAATGAATAGGTTACACCGCAAAGTAACATAAAATGGTTTATATAACCAAATATTTGTTTGATGATTTATTGTTTAAGATGTATTTATTGAAGGAATCGCATGGATAATGACATAAAACACGTGCATGTAGGGCAGGCTATCGACAAAAGACGCAACGAGCTTGGATTAAGCAAATCTGAGCTTGGGCGCAAAATAGGTGTACCGCAGCAGCACATAAACCGCATACTGGAAAGGGAGACAATGGAAACGAGCAGGCTTATTAAAGTCAGCGAAGCATTGGACTTCAATTTCTTTTCCCTTTTCTGTCCGAAACAACATCATATATCGGCACACCTTGCAGCCGTTTCATTGGATGGAAATGCAAATAATCTGATAGGTGATGCAGAACTGGCCGTACAGTTATCCAGCGAAAAGAAAGAAACAGAGAACCTGAGGGAAACAATCAAACTTCTGAAGGAACAGATAGAGAGTCTGAACTCACAGATTTTACGCCTTGATTCAAACCTGAAGGATAAGGATATAATAATTGAACTATTAAAAGAAAGGAGAAAGGAATAAGACATTAATTATTTCATCTGTAGTACCCATGCAGATAATTCAATGATTAAAACCATTTTGCAGCTTACCTTTTTCAAGTAATCCATAAAAAGGAAGAGTCCTGAAACTTACAAACTACTTACAAAGCAAAGGGAAGCTACTGATATTCAGATATGAATTAAAGAGGCCCAAGCTGCGATAGAGGAATAAGACTACTTTTTATGTACTATTGCCAAGAATGATAATCACAGACTTACAAATCACTTGCTAAAGTTGCATAAGATTCTGATTATCAATTCTATCTGAAAGTGGCGCAGGCTGCAATCGAGGAATAGCACGATATAGCTGATACTCAAAAAATAGGCGGTATGCTTTTCATTTACAAAGGCTTACCGCCTATTGTATTTTTAAAAGGTACGTTCATTCCGCACGGAAAATGAGCGTAATAAACGCAAATGTTTAGAGAATGTTGTTGTGCTTTTCGTTGGGTGTTTAGAGCGTGTTTAGAGCCGTAATTGATGATATGACAGAAAGTTAAGACATTGGAAGCTGTTTGGAATAAATTTAAAGAATAACATAATAAAGACATAGAACGATATGGCAACAATGAGACCTAACACGATGCCGTAGAGGATGAAGTCGTTTCCTTCTTGCTGTCCTTCGAGTACGTACCAGCGAAAGTTGCCGATGTGAAACACTGCGATGCAGGTAGCATCCTTCTTCTTTCCGTCCTGGGAATAGAGTTCGTGACCCGTGAACGTTGCCTGAAGCTCAGGAGTTATCAGGTGATTGTTGGTGAAATCTGTTGTTGCCATACTCATATAGTTTAAATACTACCCAACGGTGTGGAGATTTCTTCATGAACCGTAGGTATGTTCTTGCATTGCTTGAAGAATCATGTACTTTTGCAACATAATTTTATCAAGATCAAGAAGTAGATTTTGCTTCCAAAACTTTCCAATCAGTCAAAAGACAGCTTAAATCGTCGCAAAAATTGCGTTATTTTATCTCTTCCTTTAGTTATTCGACAAAAAATGCTTAATTTTGTCGCAGAATTTGCGACGTTAATCGCAGAATAATGTAGCATTAAAAGTTTTCATTATGTATATACACGAAAGAGATAATTGGACAGACTTCCGTTGGGACGCTTCGCAGGTGTCGCTCCTTCAGGAGTTGGTTTGCCGCAAGCAAGGGTTACTCTCTGGAAGGTTAAGTTCGTTGGGGTTTGATAGCAAGCTAAGAGCTATGGCAGAGAACTTGACCTATGACGTAGTTTATTCGTCAGAAATTGAGGGCATTCGCTTGAATGTAGATGATGTACGTTCTTCAATCGCCAAACGACTGGGGATAGAGAACGTAAAGTATACAGCTCCTTCGCATTATATAGATTCGGTTGTAAACGTAATGCTCGAAGCGGTTCAGAACTACGACCAGCCTTTGAGCAAGAAAAAACTATGTGCTTGGCAAGCAGCGTTCTTTCCGTCTGGTTTCAGCGAAGGCAGTCAGATTGAGGTCGGCAAGTACCGCAGTAACGAGGAGCATATTATCAGTGGTATGTTTGGACGTGAGAAGATTCACTACATCGCCCCTTCACCGGACCGAGTAGAAGGCGAGATGGAACGTTTCCTTGCATGGTTTGACAGTGAAGAGCCGGTCAGCAGCGTCATTCGCTCTGCCGTAGCCCACTTTTGGTTTGTCAGCATCCACCCATTTGAAGATGGCAACGGAAGATTGGCTCGCATACTTTCTGATATGCAGCTAGCTCGTGGAGAGAAGAGCGACTATCGCTTCTATAATATCTCATCACAGATCAATAAAGACAAGAATCACTATTACGACATTCTGGAAAAAATGCAGCATGGTGATGGTGATCTAACAGAATGGTTGGTATGGTATCTTCAAAAGCTCATCGATGCACTTGATGAAGCTGAAGCTATTGTAACTTCTATACTGAACAAGAGTTTCTTCTGGCAAAAGGCTTCGTCAATTCCTATGACAGAGCGTCAAACAGAGATGCTGAATCTATTCCTCGATGGCTATGAGTCGAAGATAACTTCAAAGACATGGGCATCGTTGGCAAAATGCTCGAAGGACACAGCCATTCGTGATATTCAAGACTTGGTCGAAAAGAACATTCTGGTTATAGACATACCTGGAGCAAAGCGTCCAAGCTATTCCATCGTCTATGATGCCGAAGATCTGACTCAGTTCTTTGCCGATGTGACCATTACGGAAGAAAAAGGCATTCCATACCTTTGTGCTTTGTTCAAAGGAAAGAAGCAGGTTCGTGAAAGACTGCTCAAACTTGATGCAGAACGTTACCTGAAGGATGATCTGCCACTATCAAACCTGCTTGGCAAGTATTGTTCGTATCTAATGGCAGGAAAATAACGTTTCGAGAAAAGACATTGAACTCACACATAAAGAAGGGGAGGAGCAAGATAAACTTGCTTCTTCTTTTTTTCGGTTAAAAGAGAAAGTTGGGTAGAAAGTCCTGCGTAAACTTGTATGGCAAGATCGGTTTAAGGTTTACGTTAGCCCATGTATATATACATGTTGCTCTAAACTCATAGATTTTAAACTCAAAAACCTATGATGTAGGTTTACCTTCCTTATTATATATATAAGAACATCTAAACTTAAACCTAAACTCGGAGATCGTCTGAATCTGGAACTTTTCTTTTAATCGAACTCCCTTATATATAAATAATGTGTAGTTTGTGGCGTATAAATGACACGTCAAGCTTCGTTTATATCAAGAAAACAACTTATTTTGCACGAAAAACGAGAAAAGCGTGTAAAAGATTTGGTATAATTGAGGATTATCATTAATTTTGCGAGCAAAATTTACAGAATGTGTTTGGGCATAGGTTCTTTTCTTTTAATTGAAATACCTATTGCACATAAGCTCTGCAAAGAAGATAGCTCGCGATACGTAATGTTGACCGATAAATGTTGAACTTAAAATTAGATCATATATGACGTGATTACCATAGATAAGTGAATAATCGTAATGAACTGGAACCAACAAGCAGATAGCACAGCAAGAGCAAAAGATGTTGACCAGATTTTACGCTTGATACCCCAAAAATGGTTAGTATCTTAGCATAAAAGATTGTCTGATTAAATGCCCACGTGCAGAACGCGCATAACGTGTGAACACCTGCATATCGGATGTTGACAGTCCTTAACAATTTCATTTGATAATCAACACGTTAAACTTCTCATTCACCGCGGCGCAGGCAGCGGTAGAAGAAGCTTAAAAAATAGCTAAATATTAAAAAAGGTCAGGCGGTTAACCTTTATCACAAGATATTATCGCCTGACCTTTTTTTAGTATGTTTGTTATGTAGAACGATATACTTCCCAAAGTCTTTCAGAAAGTCCTAAGTCTTTTTGAGAGAGATGAAAATCCTCATCAACTTTCCAAACAATGTCTGCCCATCTCATAAGCTTCCCGCATCGCCGGCTTATCATTTATTTCTCCTGTATGCCAAACACCTGCTCCATACACAACCCCTTTGATAACCGGATTCTCCAAGCAATCTAAAAATCCTTGGAAAGTATCAATAGTACGTTCCATCAGTTTCCGGTCTCCTTCTGCAGCAGTGGCAATAAAATAAAACTCTTTGTTACCCATTTCTGTATAACGTCCGCAGCAACGGTCTATCAAAGTCTTCATTTGAGCACTCATCGTGTAGAAATAAACCGGAGTTGCCATTACTATCACATCTGCCCTTATCATTTTTTCCAATATTTCAGCAGTATCATCTTTTTGCGGACAAGGCTTATTGTAACGGCTGCATGTGCTACACCCGGTACAGTAATTTATTATTTTATCACGTAGAAATATCTTTTCCACTTCATTGCCTGACTCCATTGCTCCACGCATAAATTCGTCACACAATGTATCAGAATTTCCGCCACGACGCGGACTGGAAGATAATATCAGCACTTTCTTTGCCATAATTCGTATTTTAAGAGTTATTTTTATTTCTTTTCCAACGGCAAAGATAAACTATCCGCCAATAATTTCTGTAGATAATTTACAGATAAAATAACCTCGATTACGGATTCTTCTTTCCTCTTATCTAAAATTCGTAAATCCCTCTTGCAAATAGGGAAATTCCCCATATAAATAGTAATATTCTCTTTATAGTATCATTTTCCCCACCTATTTTTGCAGTATAAGAAAAAAACAGTAAACTAAAATCAAATGGATTATGAAAACAAAGATAAGAGAATGCTTCGGTCTATTGGTATTTGTCCTAACCATGCTTAGTTTGACTTCATGCGAAGTAGAAATAGATAGCTGGTATGATAATGATGATTATAGTGAGGTATATTATAGAAAGACACATGAACTGTGCAGCCGTACATGGCAGGAAAGTTGGGAGCAAGATGGAAAATATTACACCCAGCGATTGGACTTTTATGAAAATCGGACCGGAAAAGACTATATACGAGTAGAGTATCGAGATGGCTGCGTAACTGAAGACATATATTACTTTGATTGGAATTGGGATAACAATACACAAACATGTATCCGTATGAAATACGGACCGGATGACGTCTCTTATTTTGAACGCATCTGGATGAGCGACAATACACTAAGTGGTTTGCTTGACGGTACAGAAGTTTATTTTAAAGGAAGGTATTAGGAAAAAAGAACGAGGTGGCTGTCAAAAGGCAGTCGCCTCGTTTCCATATCAGTACTTTCTTTGATAATGTAGATAAAGTTATTCGTTCTTCAGACTGAGAATGGGGTTTTCGTTGGCTATCCGCCATGACTTGATAATCACACAGCCCACGATGAACGCCAATACAACGATGAATACACCTGTATAAAACAGCCAATCGGTAGTCATTACATCCCGAAACTGCGACTTCCATACCATTCCTGTATAGTGCGAAAGAACAACGCCTATCAATATGGCCGGTACAGCGATACGGATGACATCTGTTGACAACATCAGCAAAATGCCTTTCACTTCTGCCCCATTAATCTTGCGGATGGCAATTTCCTTACTCCGACGCCGTATCTCATCATTAATATAACCTACCAATCCCATCAGTGTGATGGCTAAGATAGCAATGGTTGCCAAAATGATAGAATCCCGAAAAACGCGTTCTGAATGGAAAGAACGTTCCATCTGTTTTGCATAAGAGGTAAACTGTACATTATCTTGCGGATAAAGTTTCTTCATTTCTTCGTTCAAGCGTTTGAGGTTATCATCAAACGGTTCTTTCAGCCTCACATGCATTACATGGCCACGTCCGCTGCTCCAACGAATCTCGACCGGCTCCATTTGCGCCGCATCAATAAATCTGAACCCATCCAATATACCTGTCACCGTACCATGTTCGGGTACATACTCACCTACTCCGTTATTGTCCCACTTCATGGCACGCACAAATTCTTCGTTGACCAGTATTTCTCCTTCGGCTGTCGGTGCTTTTCCCGTTTTCAACCTCATCCCTATAAAATTAAAGAACTCCCTGTCAAAGAAAGTCAGGCGCGGAGAAAAAATCATATTGCCACTATTGTCATTCACCGGATAAGGAGACGGAAATCCCAGCATTCCGGCTTCTGCCGTAGCAGCCCCTTCCACGTATGGCAGGTTATGAAGCAAACTGAGTGTGTTGTCCACATGCTCATACGAATCATAAACAGACGCCAACCGTTCCATATTGTAGCCTAAATCTTTTGACATCGTATAATGGTATTGAGAAAAGACTACACACGTCATCCCGACTAAGAATGCCGTACCTGCAAATTGCACAAAAAGCAACGGATACTTCCAGCGTTTCTTGTTTTCAGTGTATTGGCGGAAAACCTGGGTAACAGGAATTGAAGAAAAGAACCGTCCCGGCATGATACCTCCTATGAAGAACAGAAACAGCACCACCAAAGCAGGAGCCCAAATGTTTTGCAAGCTAAACAGTTCTCCGACAGGTGTCTGAATCAGTTCTTCTATTTTTTCATTGAAATTGAGAATGATAAAAGCAATCAAAGCTAAAGATATACATACGATTATGGCTGTTTCCCACAAAAACATTCCGAATATGCCTCCTGTACCTGCCCCATTGCATTTGTGTACGCCAATGGCTTTGGCACGGTAAGCCAGCGAAGAGAGAGAAATAAGCACGTAATTCAATGTTGCGGTGAACAGTAATGCTATTGCAAGTATACCCATAATATAAAGCATTTTCACTGTATTCCAATTGTCGAGATGCAGTCCGCGCAATGGAGAAACCATTACCTCAATACCTTTTACTCCAAACTTTCCATAGTGGTCCATGGGCATATATTGGCTCATGATGATAGACGTTATACCTTTATTGATAATTTCCGCATCTGCTTTTGAATGCTTCAGGCGGACAAAAGCCTGATAATTGCCACCGGTGTTCCATCCCAATCCGCCTTTGTAATATTTCGTGCGATTGGCAATAGAGATAACGGCTTTCGGGCGATATAATGTGGTATTCAGAGGGATATCGGCATAAATACCTTTGACTATAAAAGGCTGATAATCTCCACCAATATTGTATAACAATGTTTTTCCCACCGCGCCATCACTTCCGAAAACCTCTTTGGCAAAGGATTCGGACAAGAATATCATATCCGGGTTAGCTAAATCAAGCGCATTGCCTTTGTATAAAGGAAGCCCCATTGTTTGAAAAAAAGCAGAATCGACCATAAGAACAGTTTCCCTATAAGCTTTATTTCCATGAGACATCTTCCCATAAGCCTCTGTTACTGTCGTAAAACTTTCCACTTGAGCGGAAAAGTGCCGGGCAATCGCAGCAGCAGTAGGATAAATGTTATTGCCATGAAGCGGCTTTCCACCATCCCACCCTGTTTTTACCACATACAGCTGTTCGTTGTCCCGGTAAAAATTATCATAGCTCAATTCGTATGCTACTTTAGCAATCAAAATAACGGAGACAAGCAAACCTAAAGTAATGGATACCACTTTGACTATATTTGAACCTTTTCCACGAATGACATTTTGGATAGCATATTTCAATTGTTTCATTGCATTATGGTGTTTTATTTATGACTACTCAATACTAATTACTAATTTATTCTGATTTGATACTCTTTACCGGATTTTCATTAGCAATGCGCCACGCTCTGATTACCACACAGGCCACGACAAGAAACATTACGAACAAAGCAACTCCAATAAAATATAAAACATTCAAATTTATCTGTTCCGGAAATTGTTCAAGCCATACTCGTCCGGTAGAATAAGCTATTAAAGTTCCTATACATACAGAAGGTATCGATACATTCAATATGTCACGAATCAATAAGCGAAGAATACCGATAGCCTCCGCACCATTCACTTTGCGAATGGCAATTTCTTTGGAACGGCGTTGAGTTTCGTCATTCACATAGCCTATCACACCCATAATAACAATAAGAAGAATGAATCCCGAAGTAATCCACACAGAATTACGGAAACGATAGACATCTTTATAAACCGTATCCAACATATTGCTTACCAATTGAAACTGCAAGGAAACATTCGGATAGGTCTTGGCTACAAATTCATCCAGTTTTTTCTTATTCTCCACATACGGTTGTTTCAGGCGGACGTTAAAGGTGTTGCTCGCATCTTTGACACAAAGCAAGGCAATAGGCGACTGTTCATGAAGAAAGGTAAAGTTACGCACATCACGAAACACACCGACAATGGTTCCTGCTTTAGAAAAATTATTCAATCTCTTTCCAACGGCTCCATCCGACCATTTCATCAAACGCACCACTTCCTCATTAACCAGCAAGTCTCCCGGATTCTTCATCGGACTTCCTTCTATTATCTTTATTCCCATTACATCCGTATAATCGGAAGTACACGAATTCCAATTCAAGTTTCCAATACGTTCTCCACTGTTACTAACTAGCGGACGTGTCCAATACTCACCGATTACATTGCAAGTGGAACGTGCAACACTTTCCACCATAGGCTGACGGCGGATATTGTCGGCTATGTTTTCAGCTTCTTCCGGTTGAAGAGAGACATTAGCCGCAACCAGTCCCGGAACTTTTATTCCCATATCGCGGTTCATCAAATGATTATATTGCAACAAGGTTACCAATAATAAACCTAATACAAAGGAGACTCCTGTAAACTGTACAAATAGCAAAGAACGTTTCCAGCCTTTTTTGGCATTCGTATATCGTCGGAACACCTGCGTGACGGGAATGCGTGCAAACAATCTTCCCGGCAATACTCCTGTCAGCACAAACAAGACAAGAATGGTTAATGCAGGTACCCATAAAGTTTCCCATGTAAAAAGGGCAGGCAAAGTAACTGACAGCAAATCTTCTATAACCTCTTGTGCATTGATTATTATGAATAAACTGATGACAACGGATAGAAGAACAATGATACCTGTCTCCATCATGAACATCCCGAAAACATTACCGGTACTTGCTCCGCTACACTTATGTACACCAACCATTTTAGCTCGACGACTCATGGCAGCAATAGCAATCAGCATATAGTTCATGATAGCAACAAAGAAAATAGCAAACCCCAAGAAGCCGTATATAACAAGACGTTTGACTGTATCCAAACTTTCCAAATGGTAGTTAACCAGCGGAATAGCACTATACTCACAGATAAAATTATAAAAGTCGGTTGATGTATATTTCTCTATCACACCCTGAATCCTTTTATTCACAACTTCAATATCGGAAGCATTGCGCAAACGCAATAATGAAAGAAATACATCATTACCTTTCCATCCGTAACCTGCTATATAACCGTCTTTGTTATGGATAGAGATTACCAAATCACAATAAAAGATAGTGTTTTTCGGAATTTCCTTGTATACTCCCCGTATTGTCACTTCGATTTGCTTATCCAATGTAAGTGTTTTCCCTATCGGGTCTTCATCGCCAAAGCATTTACGTGCAAAGCGTTCGGACACATAACCCGAACCGGGTACAGCCATATCTTTCACATTACCTTTCAGCATCGGAATGCCCAAAGTCTGGAAAAAGCAAGTGTCTGCCAATAAGTATTTGACGTTATTCAGCAGTTTGTCTTCTTTATATAGATTCCAGGCATTATCGGGATAAATGCAAGTGGCACTTTCGATTTGTTCGGGTAGATTTTCAGCCAGCGCTGCTGCTACAGGAGCAAATAATGTATAATCATAATTATCTCCATCATCCCCCACTATTTTTCCCGATTTAGAATCAATAAACAGTTCACGAGCTAAAGCCAGACGTTCTGCATCGGGATAACACTTCTCATAGCTTAATTCAAAAGCGATTTGCGAGAATAACAATATGCCGATAGTCAGTCCGAGTGAAAGAGAGATGAGCTTCGTCACATTACTTCCACGCCCGTGAAGAATCGTCTGGATTGCATAATATAATTGTTTCATCTGTGTTGTCTTGGGCTGTTACTCTTTGACGTTTGCTACAATGCTACCATCAAACAAATGGATAATGCGATGCGCAAAACTTGCATCGTGTTGTGAGTGAGTCACCATAACAATGCTGGTACCCTCTTTATTCAGTTCTGTCAATAAATTCATAACTTCGCTTCCGTTCTTTGAGTCCAAATTACCGGTAGGTTCATCCGCCAAAATCAGTTTCGGATTAGTTATCACGGCACGTGCAATGGCAACACGCTGTTGCTGACCTCCCGATAACTGTTGAGGGAAATGCTTGGCACGATGACTGAGATTCATACGTTTCAATATTTCGAGGACACGCTCTTTGCGTTCACTCGCCTTAATACCCAAGTAAGTCAAAGGTAGCTCCACATTTTCAAACACATTCAGCTCATCTATCAGATTGAAGCTCTGAAAGACAAAACCTATTACTCCTTTGCGGAGTTGTGTACGCTCCTTCTCTTTCAATCCTGCCACTTCCTTGTCTATCAACTTGTAACTTCCTTCGGTTGGGTTATCCAGTAATCCCAAGATATTCAGCAGAGTAGATTTGCCGCAACCGGAAGGTCCCATGATAGCAACAAATTCTCCTTCTTTGACTTCCATACTTACGTGGTTCAATGCTATGGTCTCCACTTCTGAAGTGCGAAACACTTTACTCAAATTCTCAATCTGTATCATATTCGTTTCTATTGTTTAATTATTCACTTTTAATACTGTTCACCGGATTATCATTTGCTATTCTCCATGTCTTTATCACCACACAACCAATGATAAAAAGTAAAGAGACAAAAGCTATCAGGATATAATAGTATATCGGAAATTCAGCCGTTTCAGAAAACTGGTCCGTCCACAAAGCTCCCAAATACCAGGCCCCCAATGTTCCGATACACACCGCAGGCATTGAAGTCCAAAATATATCTTTCGAAAGCAAAAGCAAAATAGAAGATGCCTCTGCCCCATTTACCTTACGAATGGCTATTTCCTTACTGCGACGTTGCATCTCATCATTAATATAACCAATCAATCCCATCAAGGTAACAAAAAGGATGGTTATGGTGGCCATTAGCGCAACACTTCGAAAATCGACCACAGTGCTGATTTGTAGTTCTGTTGCCCGTGTTTCAGACACAAAATTCAAATCTCCATCCGGCCAAATATTCTTCACATCTTCATTGAGTTTCTTTAAGTTCTCATCAAACGGCTCTTTCAGCTTTACTTGAATACAGCCACCAAAATCAGAACGATATTGGAATACGACCGGTTCTTCCGGTACGAAAACCGGATTGGATGAACGGAAGTCTTCCGTCACTCCCACGATAGTACCCAATATTTCATCATTGTTACGAACCTGGCGACCGATAGGATTCTCTTTCCAATTCATGATTTCCAGGAACTTCCGGTTAACCACAACTTCATCCTTCTGCTTCAGGTTACGTCCTTCTTTCAATTTTATTCCCAAAAACGGAAGATAGTCTTTATCAATCTCATTGTTTCGCATGCTATATTGTTTTCCGCTTTCCGTAGTGACATGGCAACCACTCATGCCTTCATATAGGGGCAGACTGCTGCTTGCAACAGCTTCTACATAGGGCAAATTCTGGAAGGTAGAGCGTGCATTTTCAGGATTGCTGAAATAGTAATAGGTAAAGGCCATGCGTTCTGTACTGAAACCTCGGTCTATATTGGTCATGTGATTGGATTGCACCAATACAAGCGCCAACAATGCAAAGATAAACGCCGTACTGGTAAATTGGACGAAAAGCAACGGACGTTTCCAGCTTGTCTTGCCTTCCGTATACCGGCGAAAGACCTGTGTAACCGGTATTCTTGAGAATTGCAACCCCGGCAATACACCACCCACTATGAAGATAAATAAAACGGCACAAATTGGCGCCCATAGATTCTCGTATGTAAACATGGCCCCTAAACTGGCATCCGCCATTCTTTCAAGAGGTTCTTTGAAATTGAACATCAGGAAAGCCATCAATAGGACGGAGAGAAAAACAAGAATTCCTGTTTCCCACAGAAACATTTTCAGGATTCCCCAGCCCGACGCCCCACTGCATTTGTGCACGCCAATGGTCTTGGCGCGACGGCTCAGCGAAGAAATGGAAATCAGCACATAGTTCAATGTAACAGTAAACAATAAGATACCTGCCAAGATAAGCAATACCCAAATAATGCCCATGCCATCATAATTTCTGGCCAGTCTTAAATCAGAAAAGGGAATCAGACGAAGCGACCAAGTCTGATTCTTATCCTTATCTTCCTGCGGAATATATTTTTCCAGCATTTGGTCTATACGATTATTTATCGTTTCCATGTCGGAAGGATGGCGTAAGCGAATATAAGCAAAATAACTGTCACCTCCATTCCACCCCCAATAGTCCCAGCCATATTTTCGTGTGGTAGCCATAGATATGATAACCCTCAAATCATAAAATGTAGAATTCTCAGGATAGTCTTCATAAACACCTTTTATGGTCATCGGCATGCTTTTATTCAAATTCACAACCTTGCCGACAGGATCAGTCCCGGCAAACATTTCTTGTGCCAAGCTCCGGCTGATAAACAGTATATCGGGATTATTCATTTCCGAAGCCTGCCCTTGCAATATCTTTGTTCTCATTGTCTTAAAGAAACAACTGTCGGCTATCAATACACCCGGACTGAAACGAACGTCATCCTTATAAAGAGAAGTTCCTCCCCACCAGAAATGCGTTGTTGTGGCACTTTCCACTTCTTTGGGAAAACTTTCGGCTATGGCACCGGCCATAGGGCCCATTGTCATAAAGCCGGTGTCTTTCTCTCCGTTATGATTCCATTCAATCTGCACTGCAGCCAGACATTCGGAATCCTCATAGCAAGTATCATAATTAAACTCGAAGGCTTCGCGCGCGAATATCAAGATACTGACCGTCAAACCCAGAGTCAGCGAGATAACCTTTATAAAATTAGCCCCACGCCCATGAATCAATGTCTGAATTACATAATAAAGTTCTTTCATATTTTATTTTTTGTTTCTATTCGTTCTCTTAAAGAATAATGCAGAAAACGTGCCAAAGTCACAGTCCTCTATAAATAAGAGCTTTAGTTATTTCATTCCGCCCCGATAGTGTCTAATAATTAGACAGCAGTGTATGATAATTAGACAGTAATGGTTTATTGCTATTCCAAAAAGCTTATGTCTAATAATTAGACACTGCTTAGGAGGTTAGGCGCCAAATACTTATCTTTGTTTCAAGAATAAACCAAAAGATTATAGATATGCAAGGAACCATAATTGTGGTAGACGATAATAAAGGGGTGCTTTCTGCCGTTAAGTTGCTGTTGAAGAATAGCTTTGAGCGTATCATTACCCTCACCTCACCTATCACACTGCCTGCCGTGCTGCGTGAAGAGAATGCACAGGTGGTATTGCTTGATATGAACTTCAGCAGTGGGCTTAATACCGGCAATGAAGGGCTTTACTGGTTGCACGAAATAAAAAAAATGCAACCGTCATTACCCGTCGTGCTATTTACTGCTTACGCTGATATCGATTTGGCTGTACGTGGTATAAAAGAAGGAGCCGCGGATTTTATCGTGAAACCTTGGGATAATACCCGATTGGTAGATACACTGTCAGCTACATGCCGAAACAGTTCTAAAGGAAAGAAAAAAGCAGAACTCCGCAGGGTGGTATCATCAATGTATTGGGGTGAAAGCAATGTCATGAAACAGTTGAGGACACTGATAGAGAAGGTAGCCCAAACAGATGCAAATATCCTGATTACCGGAGAGAATGGTACCGGGAAAGAAATGCTGGCACGCGAAATCCATGCGCTTTCCGAACGATGCCGGCGCAATATGGTAACGGTGGATATGGGTGCCGTTACTGAATCTTTGTTTGAAAGCGAATTGTTCGGACATGTGAAAGGTTCGTTCACCGACGCCCATTCCGACCGGCAAGGAAAATTCGAAGCGGCTCATGAAGGTACTCTCTTTTTGGACGAAATAGGCAATTTGCCTTATCACCTGCAATCCAAGCTCCTTACTGCCATTCAACAGCGTAGTGTGGTGCGTGTGGGCAGCAATGATCCCATTCCTGTAGATATCCGTTTGATTTGCGCCACTAATTGCAATTTGGAAGAGATGGTACTCAAAGGCAGGTTTAGGGAGGATTTATTATACAGAATAAACACCATCCATATTGAAATTCCTCCTTTACGTGACAGAAAAGAAGATATTATCCCCCTTGCCGAACGGTTTATCGACCGTTTCTGTAAGCAGTATGACAAAGGAAATATCATTCTTTCCTCTTCCGCAAAGGACAAGCTGCGCGAGCATCCTTGGTATGGGAATATTCGGGAACTGGAGCACGCTATTGAGAAGGCTGTCATCATTAACGAAGATGGAATATTGAATAACGAACATTTTCACTTTCCCCGTAAAGCCGGCACGCCTCCTGCCGAAGCTGCCGTCTCCACATTGGAAGAAATGGAGTTGCAGATGATTCAAAGAGCCATGGAAAAATGTAACGGAAACCTTTCGGCCGTGGCTGCCCAACTGGGAATAACGCGTCAGACCTTATATAATAAAATGAAGAAATTCGGTTTATGATGAAAAAAGTGACTACCTCTTTTATCTTCCGCCTACTTGTTGTTGTCGCATTGGCGACATCCGGTTTATGGCTGTATATGCACCACAATTGGTTATGGTTATGCCTTGTCGTTCCCTTATTCTTCGTTTCAATATATTGGTTTCATCGTCTGTATACCTATAATACAAGAAAAGTGGCATTTTTGCTTGACGCCATTGAGAATGACGACCCGGCTGTGCGATTCTATGAACATAGCCCCGACAAAGACAATTCATTGGTCAACATGATGCTGAACCGCATAGCGCGAATCTTATATAATGTAAAACAGGAAACAGCCCAACGTGAGAAGTATTACGAGCTGATTCTTGACTTCGTGGAAACAGGAATCGTTGTACTCAACAGTAAAGGTGCTGTCTATCAAAAAAATAAAAAAGCAACGCAACTATTGGGAATGGACGTCTTTACACATACCAAACAACTATCCCGCATTTCAGACGAACTGAAAAAAGTGATGGAAGAAGCTCTTCCGGGAGATAAATCACAAGTACAGGTCAGTACGGAGCGCGGTACAATCAATCTGGCGCTACGCGTGTCGGGCATAAATATCAAAGAGGAAGAACTACGTATTATCGCTCTCAGCGATATCAACCGTGAATTGGACGAACGGGAGATTGATTCATGGATTCGGCTTACCCGGGTTTTAACTCACGAAATCATGAACTCCCTTACTCCCGTCACTTCGTTGAGTGAAACCTTGCTGCAATTACCGGGAGCTGAAAACGAGGAGATGCGGCAAGGATTGGAAACGATTCACACGACAGGCAAAGGACTGATAAATTTCGTCATGTCTTATCGCAAACTGACGCGTCTTCCTTCACCGGAACCTTCACTGTTCTATGTACGTCCCTTCCTCGAAAGAATGATAAAACTGGCGTGTCATCAGCATCCTTGTCCTCATATCAGCATTTCCCTGCATGAAGCGAAAGACGATTTGATTGTCTTTGCCGACGAGAACCTCATTGCTCAAGTGGTGACTAACCTGCTTAAAAACGCCATTCAAGCAATTGGTGATACACCGGACGGACTAATCACCCTGAGAGCATACTGTGACGAACAGGAAAGTGTACATATCGAGATTGCTAATAATGGTCCTGTGATCGACCCCGAAGCTGCCGAACAGATTTTTATTCCTTTCTTTACCACCAAAGAAGAAGGAAGCGGAATCGGTCTGAGCTTGAGCAAACAAATTATGAGACTTAGCGGTGGCACACTGACATTGTTGCCTTATAAAGAAGACAGGCAGACTACCACATTTGCATTGGTGTTCAGTTAAACTCTTCTCTTATCAGACATGCACCGGGACAGGATATAAGAAGGCTGTGTTCGAAGATAAAATATCCGGAACACAGCCTTCTCTTTATTCAGCCAGCAATAAAGCCGACAAACTATCTCTTAAGCTACCCTATCCAATTTCTTCATAATACAGAACATGAACAATGCCGAAATCAGACACAGAATGATAAATACGCTCCATACCTGCCACAAAGGAAGTGTGGTACCCCACAACCATGAGCCTACGGCTGTCAACATATTACCAATGGCAGTAGCTACAAACCAGCCACCCATCATCATACCTTTATATTTGGGAGGAGCCACTTTCGATACAAATGAAATACCCATCGGAGAAAGTAACAATTCACCAAAGGTAAGTACCAGATAAGTAGAAATTAACCAATTGGGAGAAACTAAAGTAGCAGTACCGTCAGCCATTGCCGTAGCTTGTTCGCCTGAACTGGGCAAACCGAAAGAACCTATAGCCATAATCAAGAAACCGACAGCAGCCACCAACATACCTAATGCAATCTTGCGTGGTGCAGAAGGTTCTTTTCCTTTTTTAGCTAAATAACTGAACAAAGCAATAGATACCGGAGTAAGAGCTACCACAAAACAGGGATTGAATTGCTGGAAAATAGGTGCGGCAACTGCTGTTGACTCAGGTAAAGTGCTGTATTTATAAATCAGTCCGCCAATGGCAGCTACAATAACCAATGCAGAAATAGCCTTTCCTTTTCCTGTCTTGCTCTGTACCAGACTGAAAAGAGCATAAACGATGAAGATACACAATAACAAGTTGGTTACATCAAAAGCCATACTTTCCAAACCGACAGAGCTTTTAGCTGTAAACTCATCAGCAAACATAGTCAATGTCAAACCATTCTGATGGAATGCCATCCAAAAGAAAATCACTACTGCAAATACCAGACAAAGTGCAATGATACGTTCCTTTGTCTCAGCTGCCGAGATTTCCTCACTACCTGTCTTCTGGCTACTCTTACCTGCATCCTTACTACCGCCTTCTACATGACGGAAAGTACTGCGGAATGTATAATAAATAGCGATGGAAAGAATCAGGGAAACGCATGCAACGGCAAAAGCGAAGTGATAAGAAGCTCCTTCACTGACTCCCAATGAATTTTGAGCATATTTCATAATTTCAACAGCAGCAGTCGGAGCAAAAAGAGCACCGATATTGATAGCCATATAGAAAATAGAAAAAGCAGAATCACGTTTAGCTGCATATTCCGGAGTATCATACAGATTTCCGACCATTACCTGCAAGTTTCCTTTAAACAAACCTGTACCGCAACTGACAAGCAGCAAAGCGCCACCCATGCCTGCAACAGCCAATGTTCCGTTACCTAACGGCAAAGAGAGAAATAAATATCCCAAAAACATGATGATGATACCGATAGTCACCATTTTGCCATAACCGAAACGGTCGGCCATAATACCGCCCAAAAAAGGAAGGAAATAAACCAATCCCAGAAAGGTACCATAAATAGCTCCTGATACCTCCGGAGAAAATCCAAAATTCGCTTTCAGGAATAATACAAAAACTGCAAGCATTGTGTAATAACCAAAGCGTTCGCCGGTATTGGCGAGAGCTAACGCATATAAGCCTTTAGGCTGTCCTTCAAACATAAGTAATAAGATTTATAATTAATAGTTAATATTGATTTTTTGCAAAGATATAACTTTTAGTCAATCTGAAAAAAAAAGAACCACGAAAGTGGCTCTTTTTGCATGATTATTCGATGAAAAGGGATGTTACTTCCGCTTTAGCTTCTTTTATAAGGTCATTGGGAGCAATTTTAATTTGTAATCCCCGTATGCCGGCACTGATATAAATAAACGGATATTCAGTGCATGTTTTATGTATATAAGTGGGAAAGTGTTTCTTCATGCCAATGGGAGAACAGCCGCCACGGATATATCCCGTCAAAGGAAGCAGTTCTTTCATCGGAATCAAGTCACATTTCTTATTGCCCGATACTTTGGCAGCCAGTTTCAAGTCTACCTCGTGTTCTCCGGGGATAACACAGACAAAATGCCCTGTTTTATCTCCGTGAAGTACCAAGGTCTTAAATACCTGCTCTATATTTTCTCCCAAACTGGCAGCTACATGAATGGCACTCAAATCATTTTCATCCACCTCATAAGGAATCAGTTCATAAGAAACCTTAGCCTTATCAAGCAGACGCGCTGCATTTGTTTTTGCTATTTTCTCTTTCATACCGAATAATCTTAATTCTTTAATTCTTCTTTGATAAATCGGGGTGTATAGCCTTTACTACTCTTAGCTACTTCTTCGGGAGTACCTGTGGATAGAAGTTGTCCTCCGCCGCGTCCCCCTTCCGGCCCCATATCTATAATATAATCCGCCAGTTTGATGACATCCAGGTTATGTTCGATAACGATAACCGTATTTCCTTTGTCCACTAATCTGTTGAGCACGGTCATCAGCACACGGATATCTTCAAAGTGCAAGCCGGTGGTAGGTTCATCCAATATATATAAAGTTTTTCCCGTATCGCGCTTGGAAAGCTCTGTCGCCAATTTCACACGCTGGCTTTCTCCACCGGACAAGGTGGTGGAAGGTTGTCCCAACTTGATATACCCCAGCCCTACTTCCTGCAAGACTTTTATTTTATTCAGAATCTGAGGTACGTTCTCAAAGAACTCCACAGCCCGGTTAATAGTCATATCCAGCACATCGGCTATGGATTTTCCCTTAAAACGCACTTCCAGCGTTTCACGGTTATAACGTTTGCCATGACATACTTCACATGGGACCAGGACATCAGGCAGGAAATTCATTTCAATTGTCTTGTAACCGTTACCGCCACAAGCTTCGCAACGTCCTCCGGTCACATTGAATGAAAAACGTCCCGGTTTATAGCCGCGTATCTTCGCTTCGGGCAGATTGACAAAAAGATTTCTTATATCCGAAAAGACTCCGGTATACGTTGCCGGATTGGAACGGGGTGTTCGTCCCAAAGGAGATTGGTCTACGTTCACCACCTTGTCTATATTTTCCAGTCCTTCTATGCTGTCGTATGCCAACGGGTCTTGCAGGGAGCGATAAAAATGCTGAGACAGGATAGGTTGCAGAGTATCATTGATCAAGGTGGATTTTCCACTGCCCGACACCCCTGTCACACAGATAAGTTTTCCCAATGGAAACTCCACATCCACATTTTTCAGGTTGTTTCCCCTCGCACCCTTCAGCCATAAGGATTTTCCGTTTCCTGCCCTTCGTTCAGATGGAATCTCCAGCTTCATCTTCCCGTTTAAATATTGCGAGGTAAGTGTCTCTGTCTTAACCATTTTCTGCGGAGTTCCGGCGAATACTACCTCACCCCCCAAACGGCCGGCTTTCGGTCCCATGTCCACTACATAATCTGCGGCCAACATCATATCCTTATCATGTTCCACCACAATGACAGAGTTGCCTGTATCCCGAAGTTTCTTCAATGAATTGATAAGTCGGAGATTGTCGCGCTGGTGAAGTCCGATACTCGGCTCATCCAATATATAGAGTACATTCACCAATTGTGAACCGATTTGAGTTGCCAAACGGATGCGCTGGCTTTCTCCTCCCGAAAGAGACACCGAGGTGCGGTTCAATGACAGATAGTCCAAGCCCACATCAAGCAAGAAACGCAAACGAGTACGAATTTCCTTTAATATCTCGCTCGCAATTCTGCGTTGTTTATCCTCTAAAAATTCATCTACCTTCATCAGCCAATCATACAACTCATTGATATCCATGCTGGCCAATTCATAGATGTTCTTATCGTGTATGCGGAAATGCAATGCCTCCCTGTTCAATCTGGCTCCCTTACATTCGGGACAGACATCGGTCTTGGCAAACTGCTCCGCCCATTTCTGAGCTGTAGCGGAAGCATCTTTTTCCTGCATCATCTGTATGTACTTCACTATTCCTTCATACGTCACAAAATAGTCGGAGGAAGTATGGATGAGGCTGCTTTTTATCTTAATCCGCTCATCGGAACCATAAAGAATTTCATCAATGGCTTCGTCTGTCAAGTCCTTGACAGGTGTCTTTATGCTGAAATCATATTTTTCAAGCAATGCTTCTATCTGCCAGAATATCATTGCATTTTTATACTTGCCCAGAGGTGCTATGGCACCTTCATAAATAGACAATTCACGATCAGGAATCACTTTGTCTACATCAATAAGGTTGACATATCCCAATCCTTTACACCGCGGACAAGCTCCTTGCGGAGAATTAAATGAAAAATTGTGGGGAGCAGGTTCTTTATAGGACAATCCTGTAACCGGACACATCAGGCGTTTGCTGTAATGGCGTACCGTTTCTGTTTCCGCATCCAATATCATAATCAGTCCATCCCCTTGCTGCATGGCAGTTGCAACACTTTGCTTCAAGCGTTTCTCATCCTTTTCATTTACAACCAGTTTATCAATGACCACCTCTATATCATGGTTCTTATAACGGTCGAGTTTCATGCCGTGAACAATCTCACGCACTTCCCCATCCACACGCACATACAAATAACCTTTCTTCCTCACCTGTTCGAAAAGTTCTTTGTAATGACCTTTACGTGTACGCACCAACGGAGCCAGCATAAAAATCTTTTTGCCTTGATAATCTTTATGAATCAGTTCAAGAATCTGTTCTTCGGTGTATTTCACCATTTTTTCTCCCGACAGATAAGAATATGCAATACCTGCACGGGCAAACAACAAGCGAAGATAATCATACACTTCGGTTGTTGTACCTACGGTAGAACGCGGATTCTTATTCGTTGTTTTCTGCTCTATAGAAATCACCGGACTCAATCCTGTTATCTTATCTACATCAGGACGTTCCATTCCACCCAGAAAATTACGGGCATATGCAGAGAATGTTTCTATGTATCTGCGTTGTCCCTCAGCAAAGATAGTATCAAATGCCAATGAAGATTTACCGCTACCGCTAAGTCCGGTTATCACAGTCAGGCTGTTACGTGGAATTTCTACATCTATATCTTTTAAATTATGCACACGGGCACCGTATACATTAATTAATTCTTTATCTTCAATCATATATTTATGCTTTCAGCTACTTTTGGCAGGCAAATTTAATGCTTCTGGACGAAATAATTAATTAAAAAGCCTAATATTATTTGCTATTCTTTCCATATAATGTGAATAAAACAGTTTTTTTTGTACTTTTGCCCCTTAGTATAATCAACACACTACAAATGAAATTTATTCAAGCATTATATCTGGTCGCAGCTTTGTCTGTTGCTCCAGTCGGAATGATGGCTCAGACGCATTCCTCTGACAGCTATTTTCTGCACACTATTACCAAAGGGCAGAGTTTGTATTCGATAGCCAGTATGTATAACGTTACTACTGCCGATATCATTAAACTGAATCCGGGAAGCTCGGAACAAATAAAGGCCGGTGAGAGATTGAAGATTCCGCAGAAGAACGCAGGAAGCGGACAACAAACGTTTCACACCATTCAGGCCGGAGAAACTCTGTATAAGCTTACGCAGCGATATGGTGTCACTGCACAACATATATGTAAGGCCAATCCGGGACTTAGTGCGGAAAACTTCCGTATCGGACAGGTTATTGTTATCCCTGCACAAACAGAGAGCAGTGAGGAAACCATTATCAATGAAGTAAAATCGGCCGGAGCTGTTTCTTCCGCTTCCACCCCTTTAAAACCTAAATGCCGGGATATGCATCGGGTGGAAAGAAAAGAAACGATATACAGCATCAGCCGTCTATACGGTATTACGGAAGCCGAACTGATTGCAGCCAATCCCGAACTCCGTACAGAGAAACTCAAAAAAGGAAAGTTTTTGTGTATCCCCTACCCATCTGCCGGAAACAACCAAAAGGAACAGGAACAACCTGTATCGCCGACTACTATACCGACCGACAATGAGCTCTTTGATAAGAGTAAGAAGGAAAATCCTAAGATTTCCACCATAAAAGCAGCCGTTATGCTTCCGTTCATGACCGACGGCAGCGGTAATCGTGATGAACAAATCCGCATGGTAGAGTACTATGAAGGTTTCTTGATGGCAGTAGACAGTTTGAAAGAAAAAGGTGTTTCTATTGATATATACACTTATGATACATATAATAATACCTCTTCGGTAAAATCCATTCTTGCCAAAGATGAAATGAAAAACATGAATATCATCTTCGGTCCTGCCTATCCGGAACAGGTTAAACCGGTGGCGGATTTTGCCAAGAAAAATAATATCCGCTTAGTGATTCCATTTACTTCAAAGGGTAATGAGGTGTTCAACAACCCGTCTATTTATCAGATTAATACTCCTCAATCTTATCTATATTCGGAAGTATATGAGCACTTTACCCGCAAATTTACCAATGCCAATGTAATATTCCTTGATGCAGAGGATGGCGATAAAGACAAAGCGGATTTTATTAAGGGACTGAAAGAGGAATTGAAAGGCAAGCACATACCTTTTACTGAATTAAAAGGTGAGGCCATTACTCCCGAATCATTAAAGGGGGCCATGAATGCTACTTTGGACAATGTATTTATTCCTACTTCCGGTACAAACATTGCTCTGATTAAATTATTACCGCAGTTAATTGTTACTCTGCGTGACAATCCTGATTATCGGATGCAATTATTCGGCTACCCCGAATGGCAAACGTATACTAACGACCATTTGGCCAGTTTTTATGAATTGGATACTTATTTCTATTCTTCTTTCTATACTAACAATTTATTTCCCGAAGCTATCCGATTCTCTTCTGCCTATCGCAAATGGTACAGCAAGGATATGTCGAACACATTCCCCAAATATGGAATGTTAGGATTCGACACAGGCTATTTCTTCCTGAAAGGGTTATCACAATATGGAAGCAACTTGGAAGACAAGCTGAATAAAGTGACAGTCACTCCTATTCAGACAGGTTTTAAATTTGAACGCGTAAATAACTGGGGAGGCTTTATCAACCGGAAAGTGTTCTTTGTTCATTTTACGAAGAACTATGAATTGATTAAACTCGATTTTGAATAATGAAGAACTATAAATATATAGGTATATTGGTTCTGGCATGGTTATTTACTTTGCCGGCAACTGCACAATTAGGTGAAGAACGACATAATTTTGCAGTTGGAATAAATGGAGGACTGAACATGAACTCTGTTAGTTTTGATCCTAAAATCAAACAAAATACCTTGAACGGCATGGAGATGGGTGTCACCATGCGCTATATGTCCGAAAAATACTTCAAGATGATGTGTGGAGTGCAAATGGAAATCAATTACTCACAACGCGGTTGGAGTGAAAAGATTGAGGATGGCTCCGGAAATACATACAGCCGCACCATGAACTATGTTGAGATTCCTCTTTTGGCTCATCTTGCTTTCGGAAAAGACGCACTGAACCGAGGAGTAAAGTTCTTTATCAATGCAGGTCCCCAAATCGGTTTCTTTTTAAGCGATAAAGAAGAAATGAGTGATAATTGGGATACTTCCCAACGCCCCAATGGGGTAACAGAGCAATACGGTAAGGCTGTAGAAAATAAATTTGATTATGGTATTGCAGCCGGCGCCGGACTGGAATTAAGCACAGGCATCGGACACTTCTTGTTGGAAGGGCGCTATTACATGGGGTTGGGAGACTTTTATAAGAGTACAAAAAAAGATTATTTCGGTCGGTCTGCCCACTCCTATATAGGCGTAAGGGCAACTTATTTATTCGATATAACCAAATAAGGCAGGCTCATCCGAAGAAGATATTGCCTTTCGGTCAAAGGTCGCATGACACGTATATATGTGTAGGGCTACACATATATACGTGTTGCTTTATACATACGTATGTGTAGTCTCATGCGTATATACGTAAAGACCGATACATACGTATGTGTGTCCCGGTCATTTCCTTTTTAACTATTATTACGATTTCATTTGAAACTAAAAGTTAATTATTACCGTCTAATCCGATAAACAGTATTAATTGGTCTCCGACCAAGAAGACACGAAAAAAACTACATCATGAAAAAAATTGGTATTTTAATGACCGTATGCTTGTTGGCAGGTATATGCCATGCACAACAAATACGCATATCCGGTAAAGTATTGGAAGCAAGCACTAAGCAAGCGGCGATAGCAGCCAATGTGGTCCTGCAAACCAATGATTCGACTTTTGTCAACGGTGCCGCAACCGACAACAAAGGAATTTTCCGAATAGAAAAAGTGGCGGAAGGAAGTTATAAATTGGTCATCTCTGCCATCGGTTTTAAGAAAAGCGTCATTGACCTGCAAGGACTTTCCCAATCTGTCGATTTGGGTACGCTGGAACTGGAAGAAGCCTCCCAACAACTGGAAGAAGTGACGGTTTCCGCAACCAATGTGGTCAGTAAGTTCGACCGAAAATTAGTGTTTCCCAACAAGCAACAAATCACTGCTTCAAATAGCGGTGTCGATTTATTACGCAATCTGATGCTTCCACGACTGAATGTAAATCCTCTGGATGGCAGCGTTTCCCTGAATGACGGAAGTTCTGTACAACTGTGTATCAACGGACGCAAAGTGGGGAAAGAAGAAATTCAGGCACTTATCCCATCGGATATCCTCCGAATAGAATATCTGGAAGACCCCGGACTGCGCTACGGAGATGCAGGAGCGGTGGTAAACTACATTGTCCGCCGTTATGAACTTGGAGGTTCTGTCAGCACCTCGGCTCAGCAGTCGCCCTATGTGATGTGGGGAAACTATAATGTGTCGGGAAAAGTGAACTACAAGAAATCCGAATTCGGAATATGGTATGGCGCATATTCACATAAATTCGAGAATGCATGGCGCACCAATGAAGAAACGTTTGCAAAGGAAGACGGTACTTTTCTGCACCGGACGGAAGAAGGCATTCCTGATGCTACTTCGGAATACGCACAATGGGGCGGTATCAGTTATAACTTGCAGGAAGCGGATAATTATATGTTGAACGCCTCCATCGGATTTTGGAATGAAAACAAGCCACGGACCGGTTTCCACAGCACACTGTATACCCGTGAATATCCCGAACTTGCCACAGAAAGACTTGACTTTGCTCACAACCGTAACAGTCGTCCCTGGTTCGACATCTATTTTCAGAAGGAACTAAAGAAGAAGCAGTTTCTGGCATTGAACGTTGTAGGAACATATATCGGCAGCCATAACCGACAAAACTATCAGGAAATTCTCGATAATGAGTTTGTTGCCGATTACTTCTCAGGTGTGCAGGGTGACAAATACTCCATCATCGCGGAAGGAATCTATGAAAAGACATTCAAGAAAAGCCGTTTCAGTTCGGGTATCAAACACACCCAGGCATATTCGGACAATGAGTATAGCGGAACGCTGAACTATAACACACAGATGAAACAAGCCGACACGTATGCCTATGCGCAATATAGCGGAAAATGGAAAAAGATGAATTATACGCTGGGGGCAGGTGTCACCCGTTCCTGGTACCAACAAATCGGACAAGAAGATTATGAAACTTACCAATTCAATCCACGTTTTAGCCTGAGTTATACATTTAATGAAGAATTTTATGCCCGCATGAATGGCAGTTTAAACAGTAATGAGCCTTCACTATCTCAGTTAAGTGCTGTAGACCAATTGATAGACTCATTGCAAATCAGACGTGGAAACCCTGATTTGAAACCATATAACAACTATCGGTTAAACCTGACATTGGGGTATAACAAGAAGAAAGTGCAGATAAATTGGTATACCAACTATCGCAATGCGCCCGATGTCATCATGGAGCAGACTTATCGTGAGAACGGGAAATTCATACGCAGCTATGCCAACCACCATCGCTTCCAGTCTTTGGAAAATGAGTTATCTGTCCGCGTGGGAATGCTTTGGGATGTACTGCAATTAAGAGGGAGTACGGGGCTGAGCCGTTATTGGAGTCACGGAACGGATTATAATCACACCTATACAAACTGGTATTACGAATTGGAGGCAACCGCCATGTATAAACGGTTTATGGGATACTTCATGATACAGAGCAACCGCAACAGTTTCTTTGGCGAAAGCTTGAGCAGTGGCGAGAACTTGCATGTCCTTATGTTGCAATATCGCTTGGGCAGAGTCAATTTGGGAGCAGGAATCATCAATCCTTTCTCTGATAACTATAAGCGCGAACAGGAAAACAGGAATCGCTACGCCGGCTCCAAGGGAGCATGGCATGTGAAGGAGTCGGCTCACATGGCTTTCCTGACCTTTGCCTACAACTTCAGTTTCGGCCGCCAATATCAAAGCAAGAACAAGAAGATTAGCAATAGCGACACAGACGCCGGTGTATTATAAAAAATATGCTTTATTGTTATAAGGGGTTGTGTCAAAACTAAACCGGCCTATCCCATCGTCAGCTGTAGGGGCAGGGTTTGCC